>ENA-UOVV01000344-UOVV01000344.1-compost-metagenome-genome-assembly--contig:-NODE-344-length-60625-cov-14.974146_pt1 | contig 60625 bp, 54 predicted proteins | sample MGYA00238155_ERZ761577 | MGnify/ENA primary metagenome ERZ761577 (study PRJEB28898, sample SAMN06268775) | compost metagenome | isolation source: Emeryville, CA | place: USA:Emeryville, CA | collected... | reverse complement strand
TGGAGCTGATCAATGTTTTGAGGACGGATTATCAGTATAAGTACAACGGAAAAGAGTTTCAAGATGAACTCGGCTTGAACTGGACATCGATGGATTTTAGAAACTACGATCCAACATTGGGGAGATTTCATGTAATAGACCCCTTAGCTGCTTTTGCTCCATCAAGTACACCTTTTAGATTTGGATTTAATAATCCGGTTTATTGGAGTGATCCGACCGGCCTATTCGAAGAAGGATTTATGATTCCTGAACGGAGAGGTAAGAAAGAAGGAGAGGTTTGGGAAGATGACGACGGGAAATGGGTCTGGGACGGAAGTATATGGATAGACCAGAGTGGTGAAGAAGATTTTGTTATACTTGAGGATGGAGCAGTGATTAATGGTAAGGCAGAGGAAACCTATGCCTTTTCAAACCTATGTATTGTAGGTTGTCATAATAATGGGGGGCAATTTGATCAGAATGGATTTTCAATATTTAAGACAACCAAGGAGACATTTCCCAGTATTTCTAATGGTTTGATAAATGATACAGATGGGTTTGGGAGTGATTTTTATCGCCCAGGTGATGAAGTGAAAAGAGTGGAAATGATTCCATTAAGAGAAGATTCTTGGGGTTTAGTTCTATTTGAATTTCTAAAATATCTTGATTTATTGAAAAAGACCGAGAAAAATACTCCAAAAATTAAAGGAAGTGAAATAATTATTCAAATAGTAGATACAGTAATAATTGACAAGTCAAAAGCTCCAGGAAATATGTATATAGATAGAATAATGAAAGATACTGTAATTAAGATGCCTGCTGATACATTTATGATTAAATTTGAGTCTTGGAATAAAGCTGCTAAACAAAATAAGGTAAAACTGAAATAATGAATAATAAGGTAATTCGTTTGTTTAATAAAATTGCAAGCCTGTTTTTCTTTTCAATGATTTTTACAATTTACAGCTGTAAAAATAAGATTGAAAAATGTTGTGCGAGTGAAAATATGGTCTTGTTCTCTCATGATAATTTTAAAGAAAATAACAAAGAGGTGGATGTGGTAACATGTAAGGGCGAGGAGAATGCCAGGGCTGAATTTAGATTTATCAATAAAAAAATAGATACGAAGTTGATTATGATCAACGACAGCTTATATAAGACCTCTAAATATGATGCCATTGGCAACGAGAACTATATAGACACCTTGTTTGTGAAAGACAAAAAAATATTCAGGATGGGCTGGGAATGGCAGAAGGATAAATCGAAAATGGGTGAAAGGATAATATTGAGAGAATATTTTAGAATTAAGAATTCATCAGTAATGAATCAGGAAAAGGTATTTTACGAAAATAAAATAAATATGGATAGCAGTTTTTTCTACACATTTGAAAATAAAGATTCAGATAATTATCGGTTAAATATTTATCTGCCATTATACATGCCGGAAAATGTGTTGAATAATATATCTGTTGTACTTAAACTGTCCGATGATATAAAAGAAGACTTTGGAAATATTGATGAAATAAAAAAATTTGATGTATTTCTTCCTCGTGTAGATTCAGGTGTTTATTGGATTTTACCAAAAAAAAGAATGAAAGGATTTATTGAATTATTTAGCATAATTGATTCAACTAACGGGGAATATTTTCATAAAAAAATATACATTAACAAGTAGTTGGGTAATGTTCCATCCCCGAAAGCTTTCGGGATTTGAGTAGTAGAAAAAAATCAATACCTTTAGCCTTGTAGAATGATGAAACGACCCGTTCAAAATATGAATAACTCCAACCGGCTTTTGAATCTAAGTGATGCAGATGCAGTGAGCAAGCAGAATACTTACTAAGCGATACAATCGTGCGGTAGGTAGGATTTAATCTTTATAAAGATTGGTAAAATGGAAAAGATAAAAAAGGCTTAATACTATTTTTTCTATAAAATATATAAATCCATCGAATATACTTCCGAATGGGGAGGAGGTAAATTTTGGACTGATTTTAAAGCAGGTCTTGTAATAATCGCTTTAGAGATTTGGATATTATTTTCGATATTTAATATCTATTCTCTCGTAAGAAATGAAAAAATAAAAATTGAAATCAGTCATCCTGTCATAATAGTTCCATTAATACTTATTCTTTTGTTGAACTATCTATCATTTGTCCACACCAACAAATGGAAAGAATATAATGAAGAGTTTGCCCGGTTGCCAAGAAGGAAAAACATTATAGGCGGAATTATTGTTTGGATAATAATAATCTTAATTGTTGCTGTCTATTGGACATCGGCTTACTTGATGCAGAAATATGTATTAGGAAAGTAAAATATTATGAAGATAAATTTTAAACCGATATTATTAATTCTAATATAATGGCAAACGAAATCGGCAATGTTCCAGATGTGTGGGTGATAAAAAACAAAAGTGTATATTATTGATAATCAAAACAATGAATGAGCGTGCTTAGCACACGAAAGATTCGTGCGGTAGCGGGGATAATAAAGAGTTTTTTTAAAAATAAATATTAATTAAATAAAAGGTTTATGAATTGGACTGTTTTTTTTATCTTATTTGGGACTCCTATTATTTTTAAGGATATTTTATATGATGTTTGTTGGTTCTCCCCCTGCCACACGATTAGCATCAGCGTATCCTGTGGCATATGAATTTTCTTAAATTCATAACTTCTGCCAATGCTCCAAAAATGTTGATTTGTGATTTTGTCAAAAACACAATTTGAATTAAAATAATTACCAACACATTGGTAACAAAAAAGGAATGCTTATAAAAGCTCTTCAGAAATGAAGTTTTCTCAATACCGAAAGTCTTAATACATAATACTTAGGTCTTAATACTTTTTTCTGTAACATTCTTACCAATTCTCCTACTGACATAAGTATAAATTGAGCGTATGTTTAGGAAACTCATTTTACTCGAATGGAAATCATTTTTTCGCTCCGCAACCATGGGTAAAGAAATCGCAATCAAACTTCTGATTGGCTTTTTTGCGCTGTATGGAATCGCCAGTATGTTGTTCCTGGGAATCGGATTGCGGTTTCTGTTGATTGAAATCTATCCGCAAACCGAACCGCTTTACTTCGTAAATCAGTTTGTCGTGGTTTGGTTCATCTTGGAATTGGTGATGCGCTATATGATGCAAAAAATCCCCATCATCAACATCAAACCTTTCCTCATTCAAAACATCAAACGAAGCACATTGGTCAATTTCATTCTAACCAAAAGCATCGTTTCCTATTTCAACATTTTTACGCCCATTATGGTCATTCCTTTTGCGGCCCTTAGCTTTTGGCAAACGGATTTCAGTTTCCTTCAGATTTCAGGCTGGACGATTTCAATTTTATCGATGGTGTTGATTGCGAATTTCCTCAACATTTACATCGAAAAGAAAATCCTCGACAATAAATTATTATTTGCCTTGTTCTTCGGCACAATCGCCATTCTTTACGGATTGGAATATTTTGAAATCTTTCTGACCACTCAATTCGTCGGAAATATTTTCAACCAAATCCTGCTTCAACCTTGGATTTGCCTAATTCCCGTTGCGATTGTCATTTTCCTGTTCAAACTCAACCAAAGAAATTTAATCCGGAATTTTTATCTGGATGCTTATCTGAAAACCGAATCCAATAGTTTTGACGACACCGAAATGGCCTGGACGCAACGGTTTGGGAAGGTAGCGCCTTTTATGCAATTGGACATGAAACTCATCTGGCGAAACAAACGCCCCAAAACCGTACTTTATATGTCCTTGTTCTTTGCGCTTTACGGCTTGTTTTTCTATACGCAGGATACTTACAACGAATCGGCGATGTGGGCTTTTGTCGGACTTTTTATGACAGGAGTTTTTATGATGAATTTCGGACAGTTTATTCCCGGTTGGGACTCGACGTATTATCCGATGATGATGACGCAAAACATTCCGATGAAACTCTACCTGCATTCCAAATCAACTTTGATGAATTTTTCCATTCTGATTATGACGATTGCGACTTTGCCTTATGGCTTTTTTGATTATAAAATTATAATTTTAAATGTGGCTTGCGCGATTTATAACTTCGGAATAAATGTTCCGCTTTTATTGTACGCAGGCTCATTCAACAAGAAAAGAGTGGATCTGGACAAAGGTCAGTTTTCCAATTATCAGGGAACCGGAATTACGCAATGGCTCATCATTTTGCCTTTGATCGGTGTGCCGATGATCATTTGGGTGCTGCTGAAATATTTCGGGAATTTTTACATTGCTTCGGCGGTTTTGGCCCTCCTTGGGCTGATTGGGTTTTTGCTGAGAAATTATTTTATGAATGGAATTCTCCAAGGCTATAAAACCCGGAAATATGCTGCAATTAATGGATTTAAAGAACAAAATGCTTAATCAAACTTCAGGAAAATGATTGAAATCAATAATATATCAAAAGAATACGGCGGAGTCAAAGTTTTGAACCTCGGCGAAATCAAAATAAACAAAGGCGAAAGCATCGGACTGGTAGGAAACAACGGTGCCGGTAAAACCACGCTTTTTAGCTTGATGTTGGACTTAATTCAACCCACGACAGGGGAAATCCTGCTCAATGGAATTAAAGTCCACGAAAGTGAAGACTGGAAGAAATTCACCACCGCCTTCATCGATGAAAGTTTTCTCATCGGCTATTTGACGCCCGAAGAATATTTTTATTTCATTGGCGAATTGCGCGGCGAAAACAAAGCAAGCATCGATGCGTTTCTGTCGCAATATTCCGAATTTTTTAACGATGAAATCCTGGGCAAACGAAAATACCTTCGTGATTTGTCCAAAGGAAATCAAAAGAAAGTCGGCATTGTTGCAGCTTTGATTGGCGACCCGGAAATCATTATTTTGGACGAACCTTTTGCCAACTTGGATCCTTCCACACAAATTCGTTTGAAAAAACTAATCAAGGATTTAACTTCCCACAAAGAAAAAACGATTTTGGTTTCCAGCCACGATTTGAACCATACAGTCGAAGTTTCCGACCGGATCATTGCGCTCCACAAAGGTGAACTGGTCAAAGACATCAAAACTTCAGAAGAAACCTTGAAAGAATTGGAAAGTTTCTTTGCGGTTTAAAAACAAAAGCCCTGAACGAACAGGGCTTTCTGATTATAATAAATTTTCATCCACCAAATTCGGCAAAGTAACTTTCAACAAAGGTTCTTCTTCCATTGCGCGTTTAATGGCAAAAATCGCTTCTACATTTCTTGCCCAAGAACGACGCGCAATTCCATTGTTTACGTCCCAATGCAACATCGATTTCAATCTTTGTTCGGCTTCGGAAGTTCCGTCCAACAACATTCCAAATCCGCCGTTGATGACTTCACCCCAGCCTACTCCTCCTCCATTGTGAATTGAAACCCAGGTCGCACCACGGAAACTGTCGCCAATTACATTATGAATCGCCATATCGGCCGTAAATTTCGAACCATCGTAAATATTGGAAGTTTCTCTGAATGGCGAATCCGTTCCCGAAACATCGTGGTGGTCACGCCCCAAAACTACCGGCCCGATTTCGCCTTTGGAAATCGCATCGTTAAAGGCTTTTGCGATTTTAATTCGGCCTTCGGCATCGGCATATAAAATTCTTGCTTGCGAGCCCACCACCAATTTATTTTCTTGCGCTCCTTTGATCCAGGTGATGTTGTCCTGCATTTGTTGTTGGATTTCCTTCGGAGAATTTTTCATAATTTCTTCCAAAACCTGACAAGCGATTTCGTCGGTTTTTTGCAAATCTTCGGGTTTTCCCGATGTGCAAACCCAACGGAACGGCCCAAATCCAAAATCAAAACACATGGGTCCCATGATGTCCTGCACATAGCTCGGATAAGCCCAACCCCCAACCCCTTCCCCAAAGGAAGGGGAGTTTGTAAACTCTCCGTTTTCATCTTTATAAACTGCGGCTCCGGCACGGCTTGCTTCTAATAAAAAGGCATTTCCATAATCAAAAAAGTAAGTCCCTTTTTTTGCGTGGTTGTTGATGGCATCTACTTGTCTTCGCAATGATTCTTGTACTTTTTCTTTGAATAATTCCGGGTTTTCGGCCATCATCTGATTGGCTTCTTCGAAACTCAATCCCACCGGATAATAACCTCCCGCCCAAGGATTGTGCAAAGAAGTTTGATCGGAACCTAAATCGATGTAAATATTTTCTTCGTCAAATTTCTCCCAAACTTCCACCACATTTCCATCGTAGGCAATCGAAACGACTTCTTTATTTTCTTTGGCTTCGCGAACTCTTTTCACCAATTCATCCAAATCCGAAATCACTTCATCCACCCAACCTTGTTCGTGGCGTTTATAAGTCGCTGCCGGATTGACCTCAGCCGTAACCGAAATCACCCCGGCAATATTTCCCGCTTTCGGCTGCGCGCCCGACATTCCACCCAGGCCTGCGGTCACAAAGAGCCCCACCTCGCTCCTCCCCGAAGGGGAGGAAGTTCCCCCTCCTTTGGAGGGGGTTAGGGGGAGGCTTTTTCGCACCCCATTCAATAACGTAATGGTGGTCCCATGTACAATTCCCTGCGGGCCTATGTACATATAGCTTCCGGCGGTCATTTGTCCGTATTGGGTCACGCCCAGCGCATTGAATTTTTCCCAATCGTCGGGCTTTGAATAGTTTGGTATCATCATTCCGTTGGTCACCACCACTCTCGGTGCATTTTTATGCGAAGGAAATAAGCCCATCGGATGTCCGGAATACATCACCAAAGTTTGTTCGTCTGTCATTTCAGCCAAATACTTCATGGTTAGAAGATATTGCGCCCAGTTCTGGAAAACCGCTCCGTTTCCGCCGTAGGTAATCAATTCGTGTGGATGTTGCGCAACGGCTTTGTCCAAATTGTTTTGAATCATCAGTTGAATGGCTTTTGCCTGTAAGGATTTTCCGGGATACTCATCAATCGGACGAGCATACATTTCATAATCCGGTCGAAAACGGTACATATAAATTCGGCCGTATTTTTCTAATTCCTCTTTAAATTCAGGAATCAATTCGGCGTGAAATTTTGGTTCAAAATAACGCAACGCATTTTTTAGCGCCAATTTTTTTTCCTCTTCTGTAAGTATCTCTTTTCTTTTTGGTGCATGGCTTACACTGTTGTCCCTTGGTTTGGGTGGTGGCAATTGCGCCGGAATTCCTTGTTTTATTTGTTGTTGAAATGTCATTTGATTAATGTTGTTTGTTTATTATTTTGTCAATTTCCGGAAAATAAATGATGTATCCGGAGGTGTTTTTTAATTCTTTTTTTGTCGTCATCTTTAACTTTCCCACAAGAAAGAAGGACTAAAGGTAAGATTAAAAATATTTTTTTCATCATTTAAAAATCAATTGTTATGAATCATGAACGAGGTTTTAATTTCAGTAAAAAACCATTGTCAAACAATACATTTATATGCTTTTGCGATAAAAATTGCGCCATTGCAACTTGGTTAGGTCCACAAACTGTCGTGGAAAAGCCAACAAAATAGCATAAGCCCCTTTTTTTAGAGCGATAGCATCCAGCATACTTCAAAAATTATTTGGTTGGTTTATGAATGTACCGTGTCAGTTTGATTGACAAATCGAGCAAAACGATTTTTGAATTGGCGTTTCTTTCAATGTGGTAGGCTGCTTCATTGAGTTCTTCAAGCATGGCTTCTATATTGGCACCGTGGATATACTTCGAGAAATTTTCCCATTTGAAACCATCGGAATCCAAATTTGCGTACACCAACGAAGCTACACCGTAATTCTGAAGCATGGCTTGTCTGAAAATTTCAGAACAATAAATCAAAAACTGATTTTGCTTTTCTCTGGGCCAATTGCTCAAGTCTTCTGACCATTTGATCAGGCTTCTCAGAGCAATCACATTTTTCTTTGCCATAAATGCATTTCGTACCCAATCGACAAAACGGCTTTCGAATTCCTCGTCCGCAGCAGCAGCTATCAGCAATGCCTCACGCAAATCTCCACCGGCAGCAGATACCGCCTGTTTGATTTGTTTCTGCTGCAATGAAGAGTCGCTCATCAAAAACTTGGTGACTTCGTCATCGCTGAGCGGATTAAATTTCACCGTTTGACAGCGCGACAGAATCGTAGGCAGCAAAAGATCTTCTCTTTCGGTAATCAACAGAAAAACCGTTTTTTCGGGAGGCTCTTCTATGGATTTCAATAATTTATTGGCCGCGTCCTTGTTCATCATTTCTACCAACCAGATGATGCAAAACCGATGCCCGCCTTCATAGCTACTGAGCGACACAAAACGGTTGATGTCGCTGGCTTCATACACATTGATGATGCCCGTTTTTTTGGGTACCTCCATGTGGTTGAGCCAGTCATACAAATTTGCATAAGGGTGGTTCAAAATAAATTCTCTCCAATCTTTGAAATAATGATTGCTTGTGGGATTTTTATCCACTTTGTCAGAAGTAAAAACCGGAAACGAAAAATGCACATCCGGGTGTTGTAGATTCAGGACTCTCCCGGCTGCTTCCTCGCCATTTTCAGAGGCTATGATTTCAGCGGCGTAGGCCAGTGCCATGTTCAGCGTTCCCCAACCGGTTTTGCCCGAAAAAAGCTGTGCATGGCTGATTCGGTTTTCGTTGACCGAATTTCTGAGCTTTTCGGCAGTTCCCGTATTTCCGATAATTTTCTTCCAAATCATGGTTCAAAAATATGGGTTTAATTTCAAAAAATCAGCGGAATACCACAGATTAAAATTGCAGATGAAATTCATTTACCGTGTCGATTTCCAATTGTCATAGTCCATCACCACCTGAATAATGTCTTTGTACTTGTATTATCTGTCTTTGATTTTTTGGCTCAACTCGGGATAATCCTTGAAGTAATCTGAGGCCACTTTTCTGAAGATAGTATTTTTGTTTGCCTGACCACCAAAAATCCAAGAAACTATATGCGCTGCTTCTTCGCCCGGTCTCAGACAGAAAAAATATTCGTCTGTTGCCACATTCCGGTAATAACTTGAGTTCTGATAAGCATGATAAAGTTTGATGTGTTTGCCCTTGTACACCAATTCAAGAAAAACATCGTCATTGGCGATTTTTTTGTTTTTGGCGTTTTTGTAGGCTTTCACTCTTTCATACACAACCACAACACCTTCGGGCAGGTAATAAGTAATCGCATTTACTTCGCTTTTTTTGAGGGTTTGGGTTTTTCCTTTTCCGCCCAAAGGCTTTAATTTAAAAACTTTCATCTCTGTGGTGATGAGTCCCATTTCACCTTCTTGGGTGGTTCCGTTGGTCATTTCCACTACAACTTTTTGTGCATTCAACAAACCGATAAAGAGAAGAGCCAACAATGTAAAGTAATATTTCATAAGATGTGTATTAATGTACGAATGTATTAAAATCAATTTCATTCTACAAACCATACGATACCGTCAGTTGATTTTGAAAATCAATTTGTTTGGAAATGATTTTACAACAATAAATTTATGTATTTTTGAGCCTCATTGAAACCCTGCCTGAAAAAACGGAGTTCATTATTTAATATTAAACACACATCATGAAGAAAAAACTGATTGTTGTATTACACATTGTATTTGCCATGAGTTTGAATGCACAGCAATTCCAGGGCAATTATCCCGAAACTGCGAAAGTCGAGCAAACCGACATTTTTTTCGGCACAGAAGTTTCTGACCCGTACCGTTGGTTGGAAAACGACCTTTCAGCTGACACCAAAAAGTGGGTGGAAGCAGAAAACAAAGTAACCTTTGATTATCTGGCGCAAATTCCCTTCAGAGAGAAACTGAAAAATCAGTTGACCGAATTGTGGAATTATGAAAAAATCTCTGCCCCCTTCAAAGAAGGAGATTACACTTATTTTTATAAAAACGACGGATTGCAGCAACATTCTGTGCTGTACCGACAAAAAGAAGATGCGAAAGAAGAAGTTTTTCTCGACCCCAATCAATTTTCAAAAGACGGTTCCACTTCTCTGGCCGGAGTCAGCTTCTCAAAAGACGGCTCGCTCTGTGCTTATCAGATATCTGAAGGCGGTTCTGACTGGAGAAAAGTCATAGTAATGACTACACTGGACAAAAAGCAAGTCGGTGATACACTGAAAGATGTGAAATTCAGCGGACTTTCTTGGAAAAACAATGAAGGTTTTTATTACTCAAGCTATGACAAACCCAAGGGAAGCGAACTGTCTGAAATGACCGATAAACACAAACTTTTTTTCCATAAACTCAACACACCTCAAAATCAGGACAAACTGATTTTTGGCGGTGAAGAAACCCAGCGGAGATACATTGGAGGCAGTGTTACCGAAGACCAAAGATACCTGGTGATTACGACGGCCATTTCCACCACTAACAATGAATTGTACATTCAGGATTTGACAAAACCCAACAGCCCGATTGTCCCCATTCTTAATAATTTTGAAACCACAACCTATCTGGTGGACAACGATGGAGATAATCTCTTTCTGCTCACCAATCTGAATGCCCCCAACAACAAGCTGGTGAAGGTCAATCTAAAAAACCCAGAGACCACAAACTGGAAAGATGTAATTCCTGAAACCGACAATGTATTGGCCATGACAAAAGCAGGCGGTTATTTGTTTGCCCATTATCTGGTGGATGCTTTGGATGTGATTATTCAGTACGATTATTCAGGAAAAAAAATCAGGGAAATCCAATTGCCAGGCAAAGGAACTGCCAGTGGCTTCTCTGGCAAAAAAAATATAAAAACCATTTATTATGCGTTCAGTAATTATGTGACACCAGCCACGATATATGATTTTAATGTGGACAGCGGAAAATCCAATTTGTACAAAAAACCGGACATTAAATTCAATCCGGATGATTATATTTCTGAACAGGTTTTCTATACTTCTCATGACGGAACAAGAATTCCGATGATGATTTCATACAAAAAAGGAATCGAATTGAACGGCAAGAACCCAACCATTCTGTATGGTTACGGCGGATTCAACATCAGTCTCACGCCCTACTTCAGTGTAGCCAATGCGGTTTGGATGGACAATGGTGGGGTTTATGCAGTTCCCAATCTGAGAGGAGGAGGAGAATACGGCAAAAAATGGCATGACGGCGGCACCCAGATGAACAAAAAGAATGTGTTCAAGGATTTTATTGCTGCTGCTGATTATCTGAAAAAACACAATTATACTTCCGCTGATTATCTGGCAATTTCAGGTGGTTCCAACGGAGGTCTGTTGGTGGGAGCAACCATGACCATGCGCCCTGATGTAGCAAAAGTTGCCTTGCCAGCAGTGGGTGTGCTCGATATGCTGAGGTACCACACTTTCACAGCCGGAGCCGGCTGGGCATACGACTACGGTACGGCCAATGACAACAAAGAAATGTTTGAATATCTGCTCAGTTACTCGCCGGTTCATAATGTGAAGAAAGGTGTTTGTTATCCGGCTACGATGGTTACCACCGGCGACCATGACGACAGAGTGGTACCTGCTCACAGTTATAAATTTGCAGCTGAATTGCAAGCCAAACAAGGCTGCAAGAATCCGGTAATGATTAGAATTGAAACCAAGGCCGGACACGGAGCCGGACGATCTACCGAGACCATCATCAACGAAGCTGCCGACAAATTCTCTTTTACGCTTTACAATATGGGAATTTCACTCTGATGAGCTATTGAATCAACAACAGTGATTCAAAAATAAAATGCTCCGATTTTCGGAGCATTTTTTATTTTGACTTTTCGGTTTGTTTGAAATTACTTTTTTTTGTACAACACCGGATTGAGTTCCTCGTCGTTGTACATTTTCATTTGTTTGTAAACTTTCATGTATTTTCTTCCGTGTTCTATGTCTTCAATCAATTCTTCGATGGCGGTCGATAAATCTTGTTGTTGTTCCAGCAGTACTTCGAGTTTTTTCTGACAATTGGCGCGGTGTTCTGCTGAAGCTTCTCGGCGATTAGCTTCTTCTTTCATGTGATAAACTTTGAGCGACAATATGGAGAGTCGGTCGATGGCCCAGGCTGGACTTTCGGTATTGATTTTGGCATCTTCCTGAATTTTCACATCTGCATATTTCTGCAAAAACCAACTGTCCACATATTCTACCATATCGGTTCTTTCTTGATTGGATTTGTCTATCCATCTTTTGATTTTCAGTGCTTCCACCGGGTCGATTTCAGGATCTCGAATAATGTCTTCCAAATGCCACTGAACGGTGTCTATCCAGTTTTTTTTGTAGAGCAGATGCTCAATCATTTCAGTAGGTGCATATGGATTATTGATTTGTTCGTACACATCGTTTTTCAAATGATAGTCGTCAATTGAACGATTGAATATCTGCCATGCTTTCTCTGTGAACTTCATATTTTTAAATAAAAAGAAAGGCAGAACAAATTCCGCCTTATTGTTCTATGTGAATCGTAATATATTTATTGTTCGCTTTCTTTTTTGGCTGGCTTATCATCGCCGGTCTCTTTGCTTGCGTCTTTGAATTCTTTAATTCCGGAACCCAAGCCTTTCATCAGTTCAGGGATTTTCTTGCCTCCGAACAAAAGCAGGATTACCAGCACGATAATCAGAATTTCCCATCCGCCTAATTTACCCATGACATACAATTTAGATTACAAATTTACTAAAATTTAATTAGCGTTCAGCCAAATTTCCGGATTTTGTTTTGAGGTACCGTTTCTCAGCTGAAAATTGAGAATGGTATCGCCATTGGAATCGGTGTAGATTCTCCCCAAATCCTGTCCTCGTTTCACTTTGTCTCCCTTTTTGACCGACACAAAAGACAGGTTTCCATAAACGGTAAAGTACTTTCCGTGTCTCAAAAGGACTGTCCTGTTGCCGCCCGGTACCGAGATGATTTGAGAAACTTCTCCGTCAAAAACCGCTTTTGCACTCGAACCTTTGTTGGTGGCAATGCCTACTCCGTCGTTGTTGATTTCGATGCCCAGAATTGGGTGTTTACTGATTCCGAAGGGTTCAACGATTTGTCCTCTGTTCACTGGCCAAGGCATTCTTCCCCGGTTGCCCGCAAAATCATTGGACAAAGCTGCATCGCCGCTACGGTCTCTGAATGCCGGCTCGGGTGCAGGATTGGGTATTGGGTTTTCTTCTCTTTTTGGCGTTTCTACTTCCACCACCGCCACTTCTTCTACCGGTTTATTGGCTTCAGCGGCTTCTCTTTCGGCTTTTTCTCTCGCCAGTCTTTCTTGTCGTTCGGCTTCCCGTTCGGCGTCTTCAAATTTCGTAATTTCCAGTCGTGCGGTTGAAGCAAATTGTCCTTGTGGAAAATCATTGAGGTATTTTTGGTAGGCTGCTTTGGTGTGGTTGCCTCGTGCGGTCTGCCAGCCACGGTTGTCTGCTTCTAACAAGCTGATGTTCTTTTTTGCGGAATCAGCATAATCACCGTTCGGCCATTCGTTCAGATAGCTTTGAAATGCGGCTATGGTATTTGTTCTGGACGCCTCGTCCCAAGCATTTTTATCGTTCTCTGCGCGAATTCTCGCCAGTCTTATTTCTTCTTCAATGATTCTGTTGATTTCATTGTTGATGGTTCGTTGTTCCTTCTGTTTTTCGGTAATCTGTTGGGTAAGTTGTCCAGCATTTTTTTTGTATTGGTCAACTACGAGTTGTTTTGCTTTTTTCTCAGATTCGAGATCATCAGCAATGACGGACTGTTGCGCGAGCAGTTCTTCCTTTTCCAATTTTGCTTTTTCGCGGGCAGCTTTTTCTTGTTCAATCGCTTGGGTTTTGGCCATGATTTCCTCGGCTTTGCCCAACTGATAATCAGAATACCGTTGCAGATATTTGACTCTGTGAAAAGCCTGTTTCAGGTTTTTGGCAGACAATACAAAAAGCAGTTTGTTGGCCACTGATTTGTTCTTATAGGCTTTGACAAGAATTTCCTTGTATTCTTTTCTCAGCTCCACGAGCTCTCTGCTCAATTTATTGATTTGTAGCTGAGTAAGATATATTTCATCTTCTATGTATCTTTTTTCTTTGGTCAATCCTCTGACGAGTTTGGTTTGTGCAGAGATTTTGTTGTCGAGATTTTTAATATAAAGCAGGGAGGTTTTTGACTCTGACTGATTTCTTTGTAAATCCTTGTTCAAATCAGAAATTTCCTTCTTCAGCAAATTGTTTTGTTTCTGAAGTTTTTCTTTTTGTACTTTCAGTTCCTCTTCTGTGATTTGGGCGTAACTCACACCGGAAAACAGTACAAAAAGTAGTGTAAATATCAGATAAGTGTTTCGTTTCATTTCAGAATACCATTGGGTTTATAACCTGAAGGAATCGCAAAGGGAGCCGGACTTTCCACAAAGGTAAAATTATTGTATTCCAACTCAACTTTTTGGGTTTTCTTGTCTTTTACCAAAACTTTAACATATTTGGGGAATTGCTGGGGTCCTATCTCTGTCCAGCCTGAATAACTTATTTGGAGTTCTATTTCCGACGAAGGTTCTTTCAAGTAGGCATTCAGCAACCTGAAATTACTGTCGAATATATAAAGTTGGTAATATTTTCCTTTTTCTTGGTGGTTCATTATTTTTTGATTGTCTGCAAAGGACAATTCATAATGATTGTCAACAATTTTCAGTTCAAAATCCTTGGGCCGTAAATCCACAAAAATTCTGCCCAACAACAGGTTCTGTAATTTTTGGTAATCAATAAAATCAACTTTCAGCAAATGATTAAAATATTGAAAATCGCCATCAATATAAGTTCGGTTTAATTTTTCATAAGCTTTGAACCCTTCAGGTGTAACCAGTGCTCTGGCAGCAGTCAACCCAAATTTGGACACATTCACCCAAATTTTTTCGTTGTTTCTGATGTAAATCTTTCCACTGAGGCTGGCCCGGCTGTTGTCAATGTCTGCGTCGATTTTTGACTGTATCGTCAGGTCTTTGAAAACTGCTTGTTGGGACTGAATGTTTTTGATGAATGCATTGCTACTCATTTCTACTGCTTCTCCCTTGGGTGCCAATTTTTTTGAGGTTCCGCAAGCGGTTAAAAACAGTAGCAGCAAAATTCCACCGATTTTATTGAGATTTCTGATGTTCATTAATCTTTGTTTTTGAAATCAAGTACAGAATAATCTCCCAAACTCAGATTTCGTGCCACACCATAGTATTCTGCATTGTTCCCAATCATAGAATCGGCGAGATTCCCATGCTCAATGATACAATTTTCTTGGATCAGACTATTGTGTATGTTACTGGCAATCACTCTTGTGCCATTTCCCAAAGAGACATAGGGCCCGACTTTGGAATTTTCCACCTTCACATTTTCACCTATGAAACAAGGAGGAATAATCAGTGAGTTACTGATTTTTGCGCTGTCAGGGATTTGTTCAAATTCCCGTTTTTCGAATTCAAGAATTTTGGCATTGGTTTGAACGGTCACCGTTTTGTTTCCACAATCCATCCATTCATCCACAGGGCCAAGCGTGAATTTTTTGTCTTTGTCGAGCATGTGTTTGAGCGCATCAGTGAGCTGATATTCGCCGCCTTCCTCTCGAATGTCGTTTTCAATAATGTTCCTAATTTCTTCTCTCAGTCCTTCGCCGTCCTTGAAAAAATAAATCCCGATAATCGCCAGATTAGATACGAATTGTTTGGGTTTTTCTACAAAGTCAGTGATTACACCGTACTGGTCAAGTTTCACCACGCCAAAAGCACTTGGGTCTTCGACAGCTTTGACCCAAACCACTCCGTCCGAGTTCATATCCAACTGAAAATCAGCTCTGAACAGCGTGTCTGCAAAAGCTATAACCACGGGGCCGTTCAGCGAATCTTTGGCCATCCATATGGCGTGCGCAGTTCCCAAAGGTTCATCCTGATGATAAATCGTGCCTTTGGCTCCGAGCTTTTCGGCAATGTCCAAAAGTTTTTTTTCTATTTCAGGTCCAAAATCACCAATGATAAATGCGATTTCATCGACTGTTTGGTCAGACAATTTGGTGATGTCTTCTGCCAATCGCTGAACAATCGGCTTGCCACCGATTGGAATCAAAGGTTTGGGGACTGTCAGTGTATGTGGCCGCAATCTTGAGCCCCTGCCGGCCATGGGTATGATTATCTTCATCTTTCTTTTATTTAATTTTTTCCGGTACTCCCAAATCCGCCAGCACCTCGTTCTGTCTCACCCAGCATTTCCACCACTTCCCATTCGGCGGTTTCATGTTTTGAGATGACCATTTGCGCAATCCGCTCACCGTTTTTGATGACAAAATCTTCGGCAGACAAATTTATTAAAATCACCCGGATTTCACCCCTATAATCCGCATCAATCGTTCCCGGTGTGTTGAGTACGCTCAGTCCGTGTTTCAGAGCCAGCCCGCTTCTTGGTCTCACCTGTGCTTCGTAGCCCGCAGGAAGTTCTATGTATAGCCCGGTGGGTATGAGTTTTCTCTCCAATGGTTTTAGCCTAATGTCTTCATTTAGGTTGGCTGTTAAATCCATTCCGGCCGACAGTGCGGTTTTGTATTCCGGCAACGGGTGTTGTGATTGGTTGACAATTTTGATTTTCATCCTTTCTGTTTTATGGTTGTTCATTTTGCTGTTGTTTCAATAATTTCAAACTCGATTTTTCGATGGAATAAACAATTCCGATATAAGCAATCACAAAAAGATTTCCTATTATGAAACTGTCCTCTGAAAAATAATAACCGCCAACACCAAATAAAATACTCAACAACATATAAAAGAGTATTTTTTTTGTTTTGTACGGAATCCTATAGTTGTTCTGCCCCCAAAAGTAGGAAATAATCATCATCAGTGCATAAGCAATCAGAGTGGCCCAGGCAGAAGCCATAAAGCCGATTTTGGGAATAAACACTATGTTGAATATTATGGTTGCAAATGCACCAATCCATGAAACCACGGTACCCACGAAGGTTTTATCGGTGACTTTGTACCAAGTAGAAAGATTGTAGTAAATACCAAAAAAGAAATTGGCGATGACCACCACCGGAACGATTTTCATAGCGACCCAATAGTCCGGATTCGGGATGATGATTTTCTTAATCCAGTCAATGTTCCCAAGCAAGGCAACCAGCGTAAATCCGCAGAACATAACAAAATAAAGCATCACATCGGCATAGGATTTTTTGGCATCTTTCTCCATTGCTTTTTTGAAAAAAAATGGTTCCACGCCCAAGCGGTATGCGGTCACCATCAGTATCATAATGGTTGCAATTTTATAACAGCCGTTGTAGGCTCCGGCTTCTGATTCATCAATCATGTCGCGGAGTAAAATTTTGTCCAAATTTTCATTGGTGACAAATGCCAGACCTGCAATCATCACCGGGAAACCGTATTTGAACATTTTCTTAAAGAGTTTCCGGTCGAAAAAGAATTTGACTTGTTTAATGACGGGCAAAAGCAGGAGCACTCCAAAGAGTGAGGCGATGACATTTGCGACAAATGGGTAGGAAACATTGGATTCCATTCCGATTTTCATGAAAAACTCTTTTGGAATCAGAAAGAAAAAGGCAACGACCAAACCCACTTGAAACAAGTTCTGAACGATTTTGATTGCGGCATATCTGATGGGTTGATTGGTGAACCGTAAATACGCAAAAGGCACCATACAAATTGCGTCAAAGAAAGCCATCCATGCAAAATAAATAAGGTATTCGGGGTTTTCTGTATAATCAAAGACCTGCGACAACGGAACCTTGAAAAGATAGATGAAAAGCAAAAAGGTAGTTGCGTTGATGAATACAAACCAAAAGGCGGTATGAAAAACCCGGTGAGAAATATTTTTGTCGGCAGAATAACGGAAATAGGCGGTTTCGAAGCCCATGGTCAACACCACATTGACAAAAGCGACCAATGCGTAGAGTTGTCCGAATTTTGAAAATTCGGCGGTATTGATTTGCGTAGTGAAAAGCGGATTCAGTGCAAAGTAAATCAACCTCGGCAAAATCGAGCCGATTCCGTAAATGACGGTTTCACTTAAAAGTCTTTTGTACAATCTCTATTGGCTTTGGTTTGGCAAAATTCAACTTTCTTTTTGAAACAAAAAAAATGTTTGAAAATAAAACGAAAAAACTCAAAGTTTATTGAAACCTGCTCAGGTCTTTTAAAAATTAGTACTTTTGGAGCGTTGTAAAAACACAGCTTATGCCCCAACCCAAGGTAGGATTAGTCGGCGGTGGCAGCTGGTCCACAGCAATCGCCAAGATGCTCAGTAGAAACCGGGAATCGGTATGCTGGTGGGTAAGGGATGCGCCCACCAAAGAATATATACTGAAAAACAGACACAACCCGAATTACTTGAGTTCGGTGGAATTCAATCAGAAATTTTTGAATCTTACCACCGATATCAACTATTTATTTTCTGAAAGCGAGCTCATTATACTGTCGGTTCCTTCGATTTACCTCAATGACTGTCTGAAAAACCTAGAGGTTTCTATTGAGAATAAATTCATTGTTTCTGCCATCAAAGGAATTGTACCCGAGTATTACAAAATTGTCAGTGAATACCTGAATGAGCAATTCGGTTTGGATTACGAAAATTATGCGGTCATCAGCGGTCCCTGCCACGCGGAGGAAGTCGCTTTGGATAGGCTGTCGTATCTGACCATCGCAGCCCAAAACAAAGAGAAAGCAAAGATGGTGGCGGATTGTCTGAAATCTCAGTTCATCAAAATCAATCTCTCAAAAGATGTGTTGGGCACCGAATACGCTTCCATACTCAAAAATATATACGCCATCGCCGCCGGAATTGCGCATGGATTAGGCTATGGAGACAATTATCAGGCTGTTCTGATGAGCAATGCCACTCGCGAAATGAACAGAATCACACAGCATGTCTCACCGGTCAAAAGAAATGTGACCGATTCGGCTTATCTCGGCGATTTGCTGGTAACGGGTTATTCGAGCTTTTCGAGAAACAGAATGTTCGGAAATATGATAGGCAAGGGCTACACCGTAAAATCTGCCATATTGGAAATGAGCATGGTGGCCGAGGGTTATTACGCAACCAAAAGTATTTATCAGCTTAAAAAAGTATTGGAAGTCAAAGCACCGATTCTTGCGGCTGTACACAAAATTCTGTACGAAGAAAAGTCACCTAAAAAAGTTTTTAAACGCCTTTCTGGCAAATTGAATTAAAAATGAAATTTTCTACTCTGATTTTTATCTGTTTAACATTGTTGATTTTTGGTATTGTTTTTATTGCTTTTGGTAAATTCCTGAAAATCAATCACAACATTGACGGAAAAGAGCCCGGCGACAAAGCACTACTGATTGGTTTGTATCTCGAATTCATTGGGCTTATGCTTTCTGCTTATATTTTTTATAGAAAACCCAAATAAAAATGCTTCGCAGAGATTATGTGCTCAAACTTATAGAACAGTTTGCCAAAATGGTGGGCAGGCTGTTGGATGTAGATTTTGACAATGAACCCGTTTTGTTCTGTGACGATTTTGATTTATTGTTGAAGGAATATTTCAAAATTCATCCTGACCATCTGGATTTACTACTAACAAAAGATGAAGCCAGAGATGCTTTGCTGCTCAGTGAAAATTCCAAAAATTCACAACTGTCATTGTTTGCACGCGCAGGATGGGTATTTGCAAAAAACAATGACTTTCACAGAGCGAAAATCTGTTTGAAAATTATTGAGAGAATCAAGCGGCATCATGCTGATTTGTTTGAGTTTCCAAATGCTGAAAGCAGACAAACAGAAGATGAAATAGGGAAACTGAAAGAATTCATCGGACGAGATTAAATTGAATTTAGTCAAATAAAATGCCCCTCGCTAAACAGCGAAGGGCATTTTGATCCAATGTATGTTAAATGTATCTTCTTATTTTTTGATGACTTTGAAGGTTTCAATTTGTCCGCCTTCCAATACAACTCTGAACACATAAGTTCCTGGTGTCAAACTGCTCAGATCAATTTGATTGCTAATTGATTTTGTTGCGATAACTTTTTGTCCGGCCATATTGTACGCTTCCACTGTTTTCACTGCTTTCTGTGCGCTGAGGTTCAGTACATCTGTCGTAGGATTTGGCCAATATACAAATTCAGAATTGCTGATGTCGCTGAGACCCAATTCTTCGCAATCTCCGGCCACAAAGAATACCATGTCCAAACCATTGGTATCAATTTCCCAAGTATTGCCACCGTCAGTGCTTCTGTAGGGAGCAGAACCATGTGGATTGGTAGATGTAGCCAACCACCATACGACTTCACCGCTCGGGGTATTCATAAACGGTTCGATCCAATATGTTCCTTCTGTAAACAGCTGAGGAGTGTCCAAGTCAAAGGTCATATGATAAATCGGGTCGCCAAAGGCTGCTGCATACAGGATTACATCAGAAGCTTCGAGGTTGAAGGTTTCTATCACTGCTCCCGGCTGACCTGCGTTATCCTCACGAATGTTGATGGTTGCAGTTTCTGGGATTTCTTGCTGATTTGTATCTATGGTGATTTGTCTTAGCAAGAATGTAGTATTGGTTTCAACCGTAAAGTCGTCTGCAGTTCTGAATGATGAAGTTTCTGTAATGTTGTATGCATTATCAAATGAAGAAGTGATGCCGTCTCCCTGAAAACAGTCAAAGTCAGGTTCCTGAACTCCACCTCCAGTGCAGCTCACCTGAACAGTAACTGTGGTAGGGCCGCTGTTAAATTCATACAAATCGGCTATCAGATAATATGTCACACCTTCCTCAAGTTCAATGGATTCAATTCCTATCCCTGCCCAATAGCCTCCAATTATATTAGTTGCCTCGTTGCTGCATGCTTCCATCAGGAAGAAATCTGCGTCTTCCACTCCTTGATCGAGGTCAAAAATATACAATCCGGTTGCGGGTGCAGTGAATTCCCACACTTTTTCTGAACCCGTATAATTATAAGGGACATCGGTGTATGTCAACCATTCACCTGCATCGGGTACCAATTCTGCTGTGTATTCCACACCGCACTCCATAATTGTTTTATCATCACAAGGGCTGCCAGAACCGCCTATCAGCTGGTTATCAAAATAAACCGCCCAACCCATGGCCATAAAAGCAGGCCCGTCTGTAAATCCAGCGATATAATTACCATCCGAAGAAATTCTGTATGCAGTTCCTACCAAGTCGCTGGTGTCAACACCAAAACCATTCAATACATCTATGAGAGACAAGGGTTGGTCGCCAAGGTCGGGGTGATAAACAATCGGTAGTCTGGAGAAACCCGGAAAAACAAAATATCCAACCGCAACACCCGTGTCAGAAATTTCAGCAAAAGCACCTGACATCACATCTGAGGGGATGTTCAGTGATTCCATAATATCTGTGTTGATGTCGTAAACGAAAGGAGTTCCCTGAAAAATTCCTACCACCTGTCCGTTGTTGTTAATACCAGAAGCCTCTCCAGCATCTTCACCCAACAAAATGATAGAGCCGTCGGGTGCAAATACCGCTGGCATTCTCAGAGTTCCGGTAGGCAAATCATCTACCCAGCCAACAGCATAACCGTCATTGTTTACAGAATAGGCAGCACTGTACTCATATAGAGCGCTTTCAAGCAATCTGAATTCCTCAGTATCAGTGTTATAAATGAATCCCCATGCAGTATTGGTGTCCGGATCCCAACCGGTTTGACCTACCAGCCAAACGCCGTTTTCTGAAATATCATACAGCGTGTCTTCGCTGTCCAATGGAACCGATGATGGCAATGCAGTCCATGTTCCGTCAATTCTGAGGGCTGCTTTGTATTCACCGCTATCATCAATCATCCCAAGGATATCTGAGTTGTCATTGATTGCGCTTGTTCCCAAAACATTGCTCTCGGTCAAGCTTGAAGTATTGGTCGCAAAATCATAGTACCCGTTGAAGTGGATACCTTCCCCTTGATTATTGATATCCATAATGGCGGTACCAAAATCTGTCAATTGATTCAATTGAACTTGTCCCAAAAGTGTACTGCTTGCCATGAAGATGCCGGCAATCAATAAACTTTTAAAGTGTAGTTTTTTATTCATTTTATTGATTTTATTGATTCGAAGCAACAAATTTACAGTGTCTGCATACGATATTAAAGACTTTGTCTTTTGGAATTACCGAAATCCCAAAACCCTGGCATCTCAACATTTGCCTGAATTACACCCATTTAGTAGATGATGAAGAATATTAAAAAGAAAAAGAGACACAATAATGTGCCTCTTTTAGAAAAACTACTTAACTACCTGAAAAACTATTTTTTAATTTGAATTAAACCGGAAACTTTATGCCCTTGTTTAATTTCTGTTGCAAAATTATTTTCAAAAAATAAATAAAAAAAAGTATTGCCTTTTGATTTTCCTGAATTTCGAAAATCAATAATTCAATGTAATATGCTGTTTATACGATGCATAATCGTTTTTATCGGGATATTCAAATATTTAAAATTTAATTTGTGATTTTAACTTTCTAAGTTTTTTTCTGAAGATAATTTCAGATTTTATGATGGAATACAGCCCCAGCAAAAGGACGATTCCGAATACTGAAATCAGAAAAAGATATTTCAATTTCCATGATTTTTCCTTTTGATTGATTTCTTGGTTGTAACTATTGAGTATATTGTTGATTGTATTTCTTTCAGAAATTTTGATTTTCTGAATGCTTTCGTTGTACTTTTTATCGAATTTTTGAAAATTGTCCCAGTCCTTTAATGCAAGAAAATTGTCTGCAAGTCCTCTGTATATTCCACTATTCAGTTCCAAATCGCCTACATTTCCGGCAATTTTTTCGGCATCAATGAGTTTGGTAATCGCTTCGTTGTACTTGCCCTCAAGGGTAAGTACTTCGGCAAGTCCTTTCATCGAGAATGCCTCAAGACTATTGGCTTCAGTACCTTTCACCAATTCTCTGGATTCGAGATAACTCATTTTGGCAGCATGCAGGTCATTGAGTGCAATATAGCAATTGCCTTTGTTGTATGCCACTACGCTTTGGTTCAACTTTACCCTTTCTTCTTCTGACCCGGACTGCGCATAGGTTTCGATGGCTTTGTTGAAGTATTCAATGGCAATATCACAACTGAGTTGATCGCTGTAAATGAATCCTTTGATGGCGTAATTGCTTCCCATATCAAACATCATTTCTGATTTGTTGGTGGCTTTCTCAAAAATCTTGTCCGATTCCTCAAGTATCTGAAGTGCTTTGTCGCTCACTCCGAGTGAATGGTACTGGGCAGCGATTTTGATTAGGATTTTGAACTCTTGTACGGGGTCTTTTATTTTTTTTACAATCTCCTTCGCTTTTAGTGCTGTCTCAAGGGATTTTTCATAATTCCTCATCGAGGCATAAGAATTTGTAATCAGTAACAATACCCGAATTTGTTTTTCAGGCTGATTTTCATTCATCTTCATCAATTCTTCGCTGATTTCAATCGCTTTTAATGGGTCGTCATACACATAAATCACTGCTGAATTGTACAAACTATCTTCTACCGACTGTGCCTTTGTGCTGTTGATTGCGACAAAGAAGAAACCGAGTGCGACATATTTAATGTATTTCAAATACTTTTTCATTTTAGGTCGTAATTTCTTCTTGGTTTGACTCTTCTTTAATGAATTCTACAAAGGTTATTGGTGAAACGCCTACAATTGATTTAAAAACCGTTGTGAATGTACTGTGCGACGAGTATCCACATTCTTCTGCCAGATAACTGACCTTGTAATTCAGGTAGGTGGGATCTTCTTTCATTTTGCCAATGATATAATCGATTCTCAGCTTGTTGATGTAGGCATTAAAGTTCATTCCTTTGTGTCGGTTGATAGCTTCAGAAAGATACTTGGTATTGGTGTTCAATTGTGCAGCCAGTTTGCTGAGCGACATGTCCTTGTGGTTGAATCTGCCCGAGGATTCGAACTTCTCGAGTGAATTAAGAATTTGTTCTTCGCTTTCTTTGAGCAGAGAGCTGCTTCTCGGATTCACTCCGACGGGTGTGGTTTTTGTATCCGCAAAATCTTCTACGGCCGGGTCTTCTATCGACACCTTAGGTTCGGCTTTTACTTCCTGTACTTCTACTTTTCTTTGCTCTTCTTGCAGTTTCAGATAATTCATCAGCCTGCGATACATTTTTAGTCGATTGCGGTTTCTAATATAAAAGATGATTTTGATCAAAACAGCCGATAATGCGAGTCCGAACAATATCCATGTCAGGTTTCTGTAGAATGCAGTTTGATGTTTGTATTCCTGATCGAGTTCTTTGATTTTCAATTTGTGAACTTCATTCGAAGCTCTATTTTCTATTTCAGTCAATAATATATTGTAGCTCTTTGCTGTTTCACTGTTTTCTTGAAATTTCTGTAAACTGTCGAGTACCAGATAGTTGGCGGCAATTTTGTCATAAAGCTGTTTCCCCAAAAACGGGTTTCTTATTTCATTGAGAACCGCAATTGCTTCTTTGTAATGCAGCAATGAGGATTTAAAATCTTTCTGAGCAAAATAAATATCGCCCATCAGTCCATGGTAGAGTGCCCCTCGGTATCCAAGTTCATCGTCCTTATTTTCATTTTCTACAAGACCCGCATAGTAACGGGCAGAATCGAGATGGTTTTTTTCCAGCAATTCATTTCCCTTTCGAATAAAATCTTCGGTCTTAAAAATCGGGATTTCCGATGCCGAATAAACCTCATCTTTCTGGTTGTTCAGTTGAAGAAAATTAAAAATTCTGTAAATCAATTCACCGCTTTTCTGCTCGTATTCCTCATTGTTTGAATACGCCGCCAATTCTCTGGCTTCAAACACCTTCGGAAGCGACTTATCATAATCCCCGAGCACATAGGCAGACAGTGCGCTTACATACAGGGATCTGATTTTGGCCGTATTGTTTGTGGCGTTTTTGAGCGTATGCTCGGCTATGGTATTGGCTTCAATCGGATCAAATGAAACGATGGCTTCCGCCTGATTCAATAACCTCCCCGTTTCTGACGACTGAGAATAAACAGAACAGACGGTAAGATAAAAAGATAACAATACCGCATTTTTCAGGCGCATTTTAGATTTTCTTACATACAAAGATAGAATTTTCTCATCAAATTCTACTCTCTGAGGCTTGTTTTATAACCCATATCAATCCAACCAAAATTCAATTGAAAAAAGACTCAACTGCCGAGCATTTATTTCCAAACCCGGTTCTAATAGTCCGAATAATACTTTCTAACAAAATTCATCGTCTGCTCAAATATGGGTTTGGTGAATTCTATAAACAAATCCTGGTTGGGTGGTGGTGGCAAGGGACCGCCTTTTGACCATTTCAATTCCTCTTCGTTCAGTGCTCTTTCATCTCCGTTATAAGTCAGCCATTGATTTCCCCACACGAATTGTCCGGTGAATCGTTTGCTTTCGAGTACTCTGGTATTGGCAGAATTGTAAACTTTGACTGACAACATTCCCTGTGAAGTCACTTCCTGTCTGTGAAGTGTCACTTGGGCTTTGACCGTTTCATAAACATCTACTGTCTGTCCGTTCACTTGGGTTCTTCCTGTCACTACACTGTCTTTTATGGCTTCATAGCGGTCCGTTCTGTCATAAATATTCCCTACCGAAAAATCTTCAAAATCGAGTACCAAATATTGATCCACACGCTGCAATCCCTCATTTCCAGCTTCTTGCCAGTTGTAGAAACGCACAAAACGGTTTTTAGAGAATTTATTCATCTCGCTCATCAGATTGTCGTAAAAGAAATCAGATGAAAGCTGATAACGCGAAGGAGTCTGAGGTTTTTCCACCACAACTTTCAGAGTGGCCTCATCAAGTGATTCTGTGATTTTTGAACCAACATCTTTGTATCCTCTAACATAATCATCCGCCTTCTTGAATGCATAATAAGCTTCACGGGCGTCCATAATATCGTTAGATTTCATGAGCTGTACTCCCTGATTGTATTTTTCTTCAGCGGCCAGCGGCAAAATTTCACCCAGTTCAGGGCTGAAGTTTTCAGGTTGACCGACCAACTGCAAGGCTTTGGGGCTGCTATGAATCAAGTCGGCCAATTCGTTCAGCTTTCGGTATTCATCGGCTGAAGTACTGTACTTTTCCGGACTGTTGGAAGACAGTGTATTCTGGATTATTCTGAGTCCTTCTGATTTGGCCAAGGGATATGATTCAACAAGAACCGATGCGGCTTTTTTATGGTTGGGATTGGATTTGAGCTGTTTCACCGCTTCGTGTGTGGCTTTGTAATATCGACCTTTTTTGAGCGAGCGCTTTCCGGAAGAGCAATTCAGCATCAATCCGGCGGTCAATAAAACAACAAAGAGAAATAGAGGTTTTTTCATGTTATCAGGGTTTATGTCATTCAACAAAATTTAATTCGTAGGATAGTTTATGCCAATCAATTTCAAAGCAATTGCCAAAGTAAAGTTTAATTTTATAAAATTCCAAAGCCCGACAAATGAATTAAAAAAGTTCACTAAAAATCAGCGAATTAAGTCGGTTTTACTTATTTTTGCAGCGAATTTACTTCAATTAACAAACTTTAACATTATTCTATAAATTAATTGGCGCAAGCCTGTTGAATATTTGTGCAATTTAGCCCTTAATAAAAACAACCAATGCAAAACGAATTGACCTCAAACGATATCAGACAAATCAGTGAGGAAATAGAAAGAGAAAGCCAGTCGATTTACAGGCTTTCCGAAGAAATCAACAAAGTCATCGTCGGACAGCACAAAATGGTAGAAAGCCTGCTGGTAGGTCTTCTGGCCAATGGACACATATTGCTGGAGGGCGTACCGGGACTTGCAAAGACACTTGCCATCAAAACCATGTCAGAGGCAGTCAACGGTTCTTTTTCGAGAATTCAATTCACACCTGATTTGCTGCCTGCGGATGTGATTGGTACACTGATATACAATGTCAAAGAAGGCGAATTCAACATCAAAAAAGGACCGATTTTCGCCAATTTTGTTCTGGCAGACGAAATCAACCGTTCGCCCGCAAAAGTACAATCAGCTTTGCTCGAGGCCATGCAGGAAAAACAAGTAACCATCGGCGATGTGACCTACAAACTCGAAAATCCGTTTCTGGTTTTGGCCACACAAAACCCGATTGAACAAGAAGGAACCTATCCACTGCCCGAAGCGCAAGTGGATCGTTTTATGCTCAAAACCGTTATTAGTTATCCAGACAGAGAAGCCGAAAGACGGGTAATCCAATACAGCATCAACGATTCATTCCCAAAAATCAACAAAATCATCAATCTTGAAGAAATTCTGAGTCAACGGGAATTGGTGAAAAGGGTTTATATGGATGAAAAAATCGAAAAATACATACTGGACATCATTTCTGCCTCCAGGAATCCTGACGAATACAGGCTCCCCAAACTTTCATCACTCATTTCCTACGGTGCTTCGCCGAGAGGTTCCATTAATCTCGCACTCGCCTCAAGGGTATATGCATTTCTGCGCCGCAGGGCCTATGTTATTCCCGAAGATGTGAGAGCGATGAGCAAAGATGTACTCAGACACCGCATCGGATTGAGTTATGAAGCAGAAGCAGAAAATATTTCTTCTGATCAAATCATCGACGAAATCCTGAATGCAATTCCGATTCCATAAACAGAACGAACATTTGCACAACCACTTAATTTTAGCCATAAATTTCTGAATTGAATTTTGGACACCAGAGAAATCATTAAAAAAGTCAGACTGATAGAGCTGAGAAGCCGCAAAAATGCGAACGAACTCTTGATGGGTGAATACAAAAGCTCATTCAAGGGAAGGGGAATGATTTTCTCCGAAATCAGACCTTATCAATTTGGAGATGATGTGAGAAACATTGACTGGAATACTACAGCCCGTTACAATGAACCCTATATCAAAGTATTTGAGGAGGAAAGAGAACTGACCATGATACTGATGGTGGATGCCAGTGCTTCCCATCAATTCGGAACGCGCAAACAATTCAAATCTGAGCTGATTACAGAGATCTGTGCCACCCTTGCACTTTCAGCCATAAGGTTCAATGACCGGGTAGGACTGCTGCTCTATACAGAAGAAGTCGAATTGTTCATCCCACCCAAAAAAGGAAGAAAACATGTGTTGAGAATCATTCGCGAACTCATCAATTTTGAACCCAAACACAAATCAAACAATCTGGCAACTGCACTTAGGTTTGCCTTTGACACTTTCAAAAGAAAAACAAACATCTTTGTACTGTCTGACTTTATCGACGACAGCAAATACGAAAAAAACCTGAGGGTAGCAGCCAAAAAACACGATGTAGCCGGAATCAGAATCATTGACGAAAGAGAGGTGGTATTGCCCGATGTGGGACTGATCAGACTGACCGACAATGAAAGCGGTAAAACAAAACTCATCAATACATCATCGCCAAAACTCAGATATGATTATACCGAATTCCACCGCAGAATGAGCCACCGCTTTGAACAAACTTTCAAAAATGCGGGTGCCGGACAAATCGAAATCAGAACCGGCGAAGATTTTGTAAAACCCTTGTTGAATTATTTCAAAAAACATTCTGCCAAATGAAATCGGGATTTTTGAGTTTTTTTGGCCGAAACGGACTTTCAATCTGCTTGTTGTCAAGACTTTTGTTCGTATTGCCATTGTTTTCGCTCGCCCAAATCAACACCCAAATAGATACAGCACACATCAAAATCGGTGAACCGATACATTACACCCTCAATGTGCATACAAAAACGACTGCTGAGGTTGTACTGCCCATTGTGAAAGACACCCTGAGCATTTATGTAGAAGTGCTGAAAAACGAAATTGACACCGTACAAGAAGGGAGTGAGCTCAGACTGACACAGCGACTTACACTCACCTCATACGAACCGGGAGAATATCTTATCCGCTCACTTCCAATCATCATTGGCAAAGACACATTGCTCTCTCATTCCTTTCATATTCAAGTAGATGATGTCGAAATAGACTCTACCAATCTCACAGGATTTCCCATCAAGCCCATCATGGAGGAATCCTATTCCTGGAAAGATTACCTTCGTAAATACTGGCTGGAAGCAGTACTCATTCTACTGATGGCGGCTGTACTTCTTGCAGTTTGGTGGTGGATGAAAAATTTCAAAGGAAAAAAAACCATCAAAGAAAATCTAAAAACACCCTACCAAGAAGCCAAAAACGCCCTGAAAAAATTAGACGAAAAAGAATATGTCCGAAAAGGGCAAATCAAACCTTACTATTCAGAGCTATCGTTCATAGTTCGGAGATACCTCGGGAGAACCTATCGGTTTTCATCAATGGAACTACTGTCTGACGATTTAGTTGATTATATGAACAAACTGAACCCACTCAGCAGTGAAGACCTCAACAATATGAAAGAGTTTCTGTTTGATTCCGATTTGGTGAAATATGCCAAAGCAATTCCTGAGGAACAAAGACATACTTTCTATCGCAAATGGGCAGAAAACCTGATTGAAAAAACAAAACCGGTTCAGACTGCAGATGAAACACAAAACAATAACCAAAAAATAGAGGGAAAATGACGGGCAATATCGATTTTCAATTTCCTTGGGTGCTCTTGTTGCTACTGATTCTGCCCTTTCTTTTGTATAAACATTACAGAAAAAAGGAGCCACAGACAGGTGTTAAAATCTCAACTCTGAAACCCTTCGAAAATCACGCAAACGACTTTCTCAGTGAACTCAGACCCTTCGTGTTTCTACTGAGAATCGCCACACTCGCACTGATTATCATAGCCCTGGCCCGACCCAGAATTGTTGAAACCACAGTGAACACCAAATCCGACAAAGGAATCGACATCGTGCTGACCGTGGACACTTCCCTCAGTATGTTGGCAAAAGATTTGACTCCCAATCGTTTGGAAGCATTGAAAAAAGTTGCCACTGAATTTGTGAATGAACGACAGACAGACAGAATGGGGCTGGTAGATTATTCGGGTGAAGCCGTGATGAAAGTTCCTTTGACCACTGATCACCGAGTACTGATTCAAGAAATCAAACAATTACAAACAGGCGTACTGGCAGACGGTACCGCCATTGGTGTTGGATTGGCCACTGCGGTAAACAAGCTAAAAAACAGCGAAGCAAAAAGCAAGGTCATCATACTGCTGACCGACGGTGTGGAATCCATTGATTACGAAAACAACCTGCTGTACATCTCACCGAGAGAGGCTGCCAAAATTGCCGCCAATAAGGACATTAAGGTTTATACCATCGGTATGGGCAGCAACGGTTATGCGCCTTTCCCTTCGGGCAGGGATATTTTTACCGGCGAACTTCTGTTCAGTATGAAACCAGTGGAAATTGACGAGGTTACACTGAAATACATTGCGAAAACCACAGGTGGCCAATATTTTAGAGCCACGGACAATGAATCACTACGGCAAATTTATGATTACATCAATGAACTCGAAAAAACCGAAATAAACACCCTGAAATACTACAGTTACACAGAATTGTTCGCCAAATTCTTGGGCTGGGCATTGATTTTGCTAATCATTGAGTTGATTCTTCAAAAAACCATTTTCAAAGAAGTAAGCTGATGGATTGGGGACATCCTGAAAATATTGTTTGGTTATTATTCATACCGGTTTTCATCGGGTTGTCGGCTTATGTTTATCGTTGGCGAACCCATGCCAGAAGAAAATTTGCCGACCCTGAGCTGATTTCAAGAATTTTCAAAACAAAAACTTCCAAATCAACTCTTAAAACCTTCCTCATCATGACGGGTTTTACTTTTGGCGTGTTGGCACTGATGGATCCGCTGTACGGAGAGGAAGAAGTCCAGATGAAAAGAGAGGGCACCGACATTGTATATGCACTCGACCTTTCGAACAGTATCTATGCCGAGGATGTGGCTCCCAGCCGTCTCGAGAAAGCCAAGAAAATCATTTCTGAATCTGTGCAAAGACTCGGAGGCGACCGAATCGGGCTGATTGTATTTGCAGGCGACGCCTATATGATTTCACCACTCACCACCGATTACAACTCGGTATTGTCCTATATTGAATCTGCTTCGCCAGACATCATCAGCAACCAGGGAACCAATTTCTATGATGTAATTGAGACTGCAACTGAAATTTTTAAAGCCGGAACTTCGGCCGGAAAAGTTCTGGTGCTTGTATCTGACGGCGAAAATAATGAAGGCGGGCTGTCTAAGGCAGAAAATCTGGCAAAAAAGAATAAAATCAAAATCATTTCAATGGGAATCGGTACCCAACGAGGTGCTCCCATTCCTATTGATTACGGCGGATTCAAAGAGTACAAAATGAACCGCTATGGTGAGACAGTCATATCAAAACTCGAAGAAAAAGAACTCAAATCGCTCGCCCAAGCCACTTCCGGAACATACATTTATGTAGATCAAACAAATATGGCTCTGAACCAACTTCATAATTTCATCAACAAACAACAAAAAGAAGAAAGCGACTCCTCGTCCGGACTTGACAAAAAACATGTTTTTCAATGGTTTCTGGGGCTGGCTTTCGTCTTTATTTTTATAGATACTTTAACATCTGAGCATAAACTTTTTAACAACAAAAACCGATAATTTTGGTGTCTTAATATGATGGCTCTGAAAAACATATTTTTAATGATATTTTTCCTTGGTGTGGGAAATTTTCTGCTGGCCCAAACCAGTAATCAGAAGGACTATATCGTCAAAGGAAATCAAAACTACGAACAATTAGACTACAGCAAGGCAGAAGCACAATACAGGGCTGCATTGGCGGAGGAAGAAAATTCGATCAAAGCCAATTTCAACTTAGGCAATGCACTTTATCAACAACAAAAATACGAGCAGTCCAGAACCCATTACGACAAAGTCGTAAGAAACCGAAAGGCATCAGAATCCGATAAGTCAAAAGCCTACCACAATATCGGAAAGACTTATCTCGACGAAAAAAAACCCGATAAAGCAGTTGAAAATTTTAAAGAAGCACTGAAGCTGAATCCAAACGATGACGAAACCCGGTACAACTACGCACTGGCCAAAAAAATGCTGGAAGAACAAGAAAATCAACAGCAAAATCAAGATTCAGAGAATAATAATGAAGAATCTGAGTCCCAAAACAATCAAAACAAAAATAAAGAACAGCAAGAAAACCAAAATTCAGATAATAACCGTCAACAACAACAGCAGGACAATCAGCAGCAGCAACAAAACAATGAGCAGCAACAACAAAACAACGCCATTCAGTCTTATGATTCAGGTCAGCAATCCAGAGAGGAGGAATCGGAAATGGAGATGACAGCTGATGAACTCCGACAACAAAGCATATTAGAAGCCATCGGGCAGCAAGAGCGGGAAACGCTCAGAAAAATCATGGATCAAAGAGCCAAAGGCAAAAGATCAAAAACCGAAAAAGATTGGTAATGACAAGAAATTTATTTTTTTTGTTCCTACTACTGAATGCCGGAGCCGTCTTGCAGAGTCAGGAAATTACTTTTGAATCGATTGCCGGCAAAACAGAAGTTTCTGTCAATGAACGATTTGCAGTACAATTTGTACTCACTTATGGTCAGGAAAATATTTCGGTTGACCATCCTCTCGCATTGCCTGATTTTGACGGACTCCATCAACTCGGCGAATCTACCATCAACCGCTTTCAGCTCATCAACGGATATGCCGTAAACCAAGCAGGATTGGAGACCATACTGGTCGCTGACAGGGAAGGCACATACCATATCGGTAGTGCAACCATCACCATCAACGGAAAAAAATATACAACCGAACCGATTACAATCACAGTAAAAAAAGGATTGAAACCTAAATCTCCGGCCGGTCAAAGGATGAAAGAAGCATTTATGACGGCCGAACTTTCAGACGAAAATCCATATGTGAATCAAGGCGTTGTGCTGATTATTAAAATGTATTCTCGCGAATATTCGCTCTTCCAACGGCTCCGAAATTACAAAGAACCCGATTTTAGTGATGTCATTGCTAAATATGTGAACGAAAGAGCTGAAAACAGCGAGAAACAAGTACTCGTCAATGGACACACATATATTTCCAAAGAACTTGCCCGCTATATTTTATTTCCACAAAGACCCGGTGAAATTGAAATCGACCCCTTCTCGGTCAATGTATATATTTCCAGTTTTTTAGGTGCTGAAAACATTCCGCTTTCTACAGAACCCATTACAATGAATGCGAAAAACCTGCCAGCACAGGGTCGCCCTTCCAACTTCAGTGGTGCAGTAGGTGAATTCACCATCAATACACATATTTCAAAGACCGAAGCCAGAGCAAACGAAGCCATCAATCTGGACATAGAAATCATTGGGACCGGGAATCTGAATACTCTCAAAACTCCAAAACTGAAGACTCCTGACGATATAGAGACTTACCCGCCAAAGAAAAGAGAAGCCATTGATCTGCGCCCTGGAGGAATGAAAGGGAAAGTCGTAGAAAGTTATGTGCTGGTACCCCAATTCGGTGGGAATTTCAAAATCAATCCGATTTCGTTCAATTATTTCAATCCTGAAAAAGGCAAATATGTTACCTTGAAATCAGACCCATACAATCTGAAAATCGACGGCCCACAGCCGCCAAAGGAAGAGGAGGAAACTGCGCAAGATGATTTGGTTTCAGAACCGAATCCACCTGACTCCGCCAAAAATTTCAGCATAGAAATTCCTAAAACAATCAACAAAGTCAGGGAAAAAGTGAGTACCAGAATGAACCGCAACAACTACCGGCTTTGGGGGTTGGGAGGCATCCTACTTCTGGCTGTATTGTTCATCTGGTTCAGAAAAAAACGGAAAGACAAAAGTCAGCAGAAGTCAGAGAAAAAGCTGTTTGCTGAATTTAAGTCGAACATTGACAAACAGTTGGCTGAAATGAAATCGTTGGCCAACAGCCAACAAAAAATCGAATTCCTAAATCTACAGGAACATTTGCTCACCCAAATCGGTATCCGGTATGCACAAATCAATCTTTCAGATTTTACCGAAAATGCTGCTTCCGAAAAAATGAGACCGAAGTACGGAGAACTGGCCGACCAATGGAAAAAACTCATCGATGATTGCAAACAATACAAGTACGGCTTGGGGACAGATGAAACCGACCTGAATAGTGCCCATAAGGCCACAGAGGCAATCTGGAAATCATTTCAAAAATATAAACCTTAAAAATTATGTCAATTCAAACAACGGGGCATAACTTTGCAAAAAATTTAAAGTGAAAGAGTTTTTTCTGGAATTTTCATTCAAACAGGTGGGTACATGTTTCGCAGTCTTGTTTGCCGTCATAGACGCGCTTGGGAGCATTCCAATTATTGTTGATATCAGAAAGAGAGTCGGGCGCATACAGTCCGAAGAAGCCACTGTGGTAGCGGGAATCATCATGATTTCATTTTTATTTTTTGGAACCAAAATACTGAATATCATTGGCATAGATGTAGAATCATTTGCTGTAGCCGGTGCTTTTGTCATTTTTATCATTGCGCTTGAAATGATTCTGGGCATACAGATTCAGAAAGGAGTTACCGCTGAATCTGCGTCCATCGTACCCATCGCTTTTCCATTGATTGCTGGCGCAGGTTCACTGACCACTGTGCTGACACTGAGAGCGGAATTTGCAGACATCAATATCATCGTGGCCATTATCCTCAACATGGTCATTGTCTATGCGATTCTGAAAAATGCAGGAAAACTCGAAAAAGTATTGGGCAAAGGCATGATGTCGGTGCTCAACAAAGTTTTCGGAGTCATACTGATGGCCATTGCCGTTAAATTGTTCGTATCCAACATCGGTGCCTTGTTTGTACAAAGTTTTTAAAAGATGAAAACCTTTATTTATATAATGATGATTTTGATTCTGGGTTCGCTGGTTTACAACCTGATTGAATTCGATTACAGCCTGGGTATGTTCGCCGAACTGAACCTCCCTTATGTCATCGGCATCGGTGCCGGTGTTTGTGGTTTGATTCTGGCCCTTATCATGCTGAAATACAATCAGCGGAAGCCGAGTTTAGACAATCAATCAAAAAAAGCATAGATTTTTCTATTGTGTTGTAACTCAACGGTTCGGAAGCGATGTAAACGAACATAATCTCGGTGGAGAAGCGGTTTTCCAGCCGATATTGATTCCTTCTGAATGCTTCTCTGATTCTTCGTTTGAGCAGATTCCTCTCGTGCGCTTTTCTGATTTTCCTTTTGGGTACACTCACCCCTACTTTGTATCCTGTCGCTGTGGTATCAAAACCATAAACCGCAGTCAAAGGGTATTTCGATAATCGTTTCCCTTCGGCAAACAATCGTTCAATCCGTTTTCTACTTTTTAATTTTTTATCGGTGCCGAATTTTAAATTCATATGTAGCTTTATAGCGTCCCAAATTTAATTCATTCTGCAATATGAGAAAGAATGATTAATTTTGTACAAATTTAAATTTAAATAAAATGTATCCCGAAGAAATTGTAATGCCGTTGAAGCACGAACTTACCTCCAACGGTTTTGAGGAATTGACCACCAAGGAAATGGTAGATGAAGCGATGAAACGAAGCGGTACTACATTGGTCATGATAAACAGTGTATGCGGTTGCGCAGCAAGGGCCGCACGACCCGGCGTTCTGCTGTCACTTGAAGGAAACAAGGTACCTGATCATTTGGTTACCGTTTTTGCAGGTTTTGACTTTGAATCAACTGAAAGAGTCAGAGAGTTTCTGCAGCCGTTCCCGCCAAGCTCGCCATCAGTTGCGCTCTTCAAAGACGGCGAACTGGTGCACATGCTGGAAAGATATCATATAGAAGGTCATCGTGCCGAAGCCATAGCAGACAACCTGAAGCAGGCTTATCAGGAATTTGTATAAAGTCACATCAACAGATTGTAAACACAAAAAAAGAAAAGCCCTTTGAAAAATCAAATAAAAGGGCTTTTCTTTTTTTGTCGTAATTTTATCAAAAATTTGGCATGAAAAAAACACTGGGACTAATGCTACTTTTGGGCATTGCCACACAATGCTTTGCACAAACCCACGATCCTTATCATCAGTCGTTGGTAAACAAAGTGAATCAAAACAACATCATTCAATGTCTGACTGAGTTTGAAGGATTCGGAATTAAAACGCTGGGTTCACAAGCCGAAGAAAATACACTGAACTGGTTAATCTCCCATTACCAATCCTGGGGTTATGAGGACATTGAAACCCATCAGGTCAACGCATACGGTGAAACCGGCTACAATCTCATTGTTACCAAAACCGGAACGGTTTACCCGGAAACATTCATCATCATTGATGCACACTATGACACCATCAACGGACCCGGCACCAATGACAACGGAAGTGGTACAGCAGTACTGCTTGAAATTGCCAGAATCCTCGCCGATACCGATACCGAATACTCAGTGAAGTTCATCCATTTTACAGCCGAAGAATGGGGCCTAATCGGCAGCCAACAGTATGTGAATGAAATAGTGATACCTCAGAATCTTGACTTGAAATTGGTTTTCAATATTGACGAAGTCGGTGGTGTAGCAGGCATGAACAACGACACCATCGTTTGTGAAAAAGACATGTCCGCACCCAATGGCAACAACGCAGCATCCGAACAAAGAACGCAGGAACTGGCCGTTTGTATGCAACTTTATTCAAATCTGGATACCTTTATCAGCTTTGCCTATGGTTCGGATTATGTCCCATTTCAGGAAGCGGGTTATGTCATCACCGGATTGTATGAATTCAACGAATCAGATTTTCCGCACACTCCATACGACACTATAGAAAACATGGACCCCGAATATGTGTATCAAGTCACCAAAGGTTCACTGGGTGCACTTGCTTTTTTTGCAAAAGCTTATGGTGAACTAAATACAGACGAGCAAGAAAGTTTGCAATACACCGTTTATCCGAATCCTGCAGACGAATTTATTATACTCCCTCCGAGAAAATCAGGCGAGAAAATGCAAGTCCAGCTTTTTGATTCAACCGGTAAATTGGTACGGCAGTCTGTTCAAAAACCGGCACAGGAATTGAAAATTGTCACAACAAACCTTCAGCAAGGAATTTATTTTTTGAAAATTGGGGACAAAACACATAAAGTCATCGTTCAACACAAATAGTTCATCGTGTTTACAGGAATCATAGAAAGCATCGGACAAGTTAAAAGAATTGAACCTAAGGATTCAAATCTTAACATTTGGATTGATTGCAATTTTACAAACGAACTGAAAATAGACCAAAGCATTGCCCACAACGGCGTTTGCCTGACCGTCACCGAAATTTCGGGAGATGAATATTGTGTAACTGTAATCGAGGAAACCATCAAGCGCACCAATTTGAGCGAACTCAAACCCGGTAGTCTTGTCAACTTGGAACGATGCATGCGGATGAACGACCGTTTAGACGGCCACCTAGTGCAGGGGCATATTGACCAGACAGCTGTACTCACTGCCATAGAGGACCGAAACGGAAGCCGCATACTGTACTTTGAATATGACGAAGCAGCCACCGGCAATGTGACGGTTGAAAAGGGTTCGGTTTGTGTAAACGGAATTAGCCTGACCGTAGTTGATTCGATGCCGGGAAAATTCTCGGTTGCCATCATTCCATACACCTTAGAACTCACCAATCTCAAAGATTTGAAACCAAATGACAGGGTCAATATCGAGTTCGACATCATCGGAAAATACATCAAAAGACTCATGAAATCATAGCCCATGTTCAGCCACATCAAGTTATCACAGAAAATTTTCCTTGCCCAGTTTTTGGTCATACTGTTGACGGCTGTTTCCATTTTCTTGGTCACCTTGATTAACTACAGAAAACACAGTCTGAATGTGGCAGAAGAAAATCTGAAGAACAAAGAAAGAGAGGTGCTCGCCTCCATCGATTATGAACTGGACAAAGTACCCGAAAGAGCCAGCAAGGACAATATTTTTAGCCTGCTCCAGAATTCCATTCTCGGTATCTCTGATGTTCACAAGACCGAAATAAATGTTTTTGACACCCGTGGCAACTTGATTATCTCCACCGAAACCATTGAACCGATAGAAAGGGTAATACCCAAACAGGTATTAGACAGTCTTTCAAGAAATCTGGAATTCCTGAAAATCCCTATCAAAACCCGCGAAGGTAAACAAATTCTTACCACTTATCGCTACCTGAATGACATTCAGGGACATCCGATTGCCATCGTCAATATCCCTTACAAACCTGATGATACCTTGCTGAAAAACAATATGTTGAAACTCCTAAACCGTTATGCAGGGGTAATGTTTTCTGTACTCATCATTGGTGGATTTCTTTCTTGGTTCATGGCAAAAAAAATCACAAAAAAAATTAATCTCATCGCTGCTAAAATCAAACAAACCGATGTGGTCATCCACAACAAACCTATTGATTATGAACAAAATGACGAATTCAAACCCATCATGGATTCTTACAATGAAATGCTCGAAAAACTCAATCACCAATCAAATTTGCTTGCACTGACCGAAAGGGAAGATGCCTGGCGGGAAATGGCGAAACAAGTGGCGCATGAAATCAAAAACCCACTAACACCCATGCGTATGCTTATCCAGAATTATGTCAGAAAATACAACCCCAACGATCCGAATGCAGTAGAGAAATTAAACGAACTTTCAGAAACTCTTATCAGTCAGATTGATACCATGTCCGCAATTGCAGAAGCATTTTCTGATTTTGCGAGATTGCCAATGAGAAATGATGAGGAGATTGATGTGGTGGAAACCATTTGCACCTCGCTGGAAGTATTTCCTCAAGAATCAGTTCAATTTTCATCTCCTTTGAAAGAACTCAAAATCAATTTTGACCGCATCTATCTGATTCGGATCATTACCAATCTGGTCAAAAATTCAATCCAAGCAATTCCAGAAGACCGGAAATCTGAAGTGAGCGTTTCCTTGCAAAAAATCAAAGATTTTATCATTATCAGGGTGACTGACAACGGGGTGGGAATACCACCGCATTTGGGTGATAAAATTTTTGAACCAAAATTCACTACAACCACAGGAGGCACAGGCTTGGGCTTGGCAATGGTCAAAAAAATCGTGGAAGACTACAATGGAGAAATCAGATACATAAGTGAGGAAAACAGAGGTGCTGAATTTATTATCAGAATTCCTTATGCCAGAGTCAGTATTTAATTTCAAACAATTTTCAGTCAGACACAGGGACTCGGCCATGAAGGTCGGGGTGGATGCAGTGCTACTCGGCGCTTGGGCAACTGCAGAAAACCCAAAGCATATATTGGACATCGGCTCCGGCACAGGCATAATTGGGATGATGTTGGCGCAAAGATTCGAAAAAGCCAAAATCACAGCTGTGGAAATTATGGAAGAAGCATTTAATGAAACCGTTTTTAATTATCAAAACAGTCCTTTTTCGGACAGATTTTCTGCAGTTCATGCACCTATCCAATCGTTTAAGAGCAATATAAAATTTGATTTGATTGTCAGCAATCCACCCTTTTTTGACCCCACTCATACTGACCACTCAGCGAGAAGCAAGGCCAGACAACAGCACTTATTGAATTTTGATGAATTATTGAAAACAAGCAGTAAACTACTGTCAGACAATGGACACTGCGCATACATTGTTCCGTATTCGGCAGGAAATCATTTCATACAAACCGCTTCTTTATACGGTCTGATTCCCAAAAGAATAATGAATGTCAGAGGAAATCCGGTGGCTGATTTCAAACGAAGCATGTTGTTGTTTTCAAAAACGAAGACAACATTGCAAACCGATGCGCTGACCATAGAACATACAAGGAATGTTTTTACGGATGATTATATCCGATTGACCAAAGATTTCTACTTAAAAATGTGATGAAGCTATTTTTTGACTGTTCTAAATTGCTTGATTTTTAGATAAATAAACTGCTTATCGGGCTTTTGCTCAGAATAAAAATAAACAACTGCTTTCTCATTGACTGCTTTGTTTAAAAAATTATGACCCTGAAAGATGCTTTCTTCAATCAGAAATTCATGCCCTTTTGGATTGATTACCACCTCATCTGGATACAGAATTGCTTTTTCTTTTTCATCAATTTTTATTTTAAAAAGCCGGCGCATTTCCATAGAATCCAAGGCACTATATACGCCAAGCAATCCGGCTACATACTCAGATTTCGGATGATTTCTCAATTCCATCGGCTTATCCATTTGGATAATTCTGCCCTGTTTTATGACAAAAATTCTGTCAGAATACCCCATGGCATCATGGATGTCGTGGGTGGTAATCAGCACAGTGACACGGTTTTCTGCAGCCCATTCTCTGATGCCGTTTCTGATTTCAAACTTCAACGACTGATCAAGGTGTCCGTAGGGTTCATCCAGCAACAAGACTTCTGGTTTGGCTGCCAATGCAGCCGCTATTGAAATCCGCTGTCTTTGTCCTCCGCTCATTTTGGAAGGAAGCTCATTGCGGTATGCATACAGACCCACTGCCTTCAATGCCTTGTTGATGTTTCTTTTCTTTTTGATTAGATTGGAATTGCTCAGGTATTTTCCAGTATTCTCTGCCACACTCACCGTTTCCGATAAATCGAATTCCTGGGTAACAAACTTCATCTTGGGGTGTCCGGGGACAAGTTGAAAAGCCGGCCCTTTCACAGGTTCATCTTGGTAAAGAATCTCGCCGATTGTTGCATCTTCGAGTCCGTAAATCAGTTTGAGCAAAGTGGATTTACCACTGCCACTTTCGCCCAGAATACTGATGAATTCACCTTCTTGAACAATGAAGTTGATTCGCCTCAGCACCGGTTTTCCCGAACGATATTCAAAACTGAGATTTCTTGATTTGAGCATACTCAAAGATAACCCGAAACTTGTTAACCACATAAATTTAAGGGCTTTATTTGATATGAAAAAAACAATCATTCCTAAAGATTTTCTTAAAATCTATATCCAAAAGCTGTTTCTTATCATACATCAATTTGAGGGCATGGTGTTTGCTATAATTTTGCGATAAATTTTAGAAAATGAAGAAAATATTTTTAGGACTAACAGTTGCAGGGATGATTGTTATAAGCTCATGTGGCAAAAGTGCAGACACCCTTGCAACAGAAGATGCACAAGAAGTATTGGCAGCGTCAGAAGACGCTGAATCGTTTGTTGTGGACACAAACGAGAGTTCAACCACCTGGAGAGGTTTTAAGTTCTTTCAGGATGCTACAAAACCTGAAGAAGGCCACTTTGGCATCATCAAACTAAAAGAAGGTGTGCTCAGCGTGAAAGATGGTATGCTGGAATCAGGGAAATTAATTTCGGATCAATCCACCATCGAAAATCATGATGTGGAAGACCAGGGGCAAAAATCAGATTTGGTGAATCATTTGAAATCTCCTGATTTTCTGAATATTGAAGAATTCCCGCATGCTACATTTGAAATTTCAAAAGTAAATCCGCTGGCCGAAGGTGATTACAATACTGAAATTTCGGGTAACTTAGATTTCAGAGGTGTTCCAAAAAACATAACTTTCAAAGCCAATGTGAAAGTTGAGGGAGACAAACTGAGCATTCAATCAGAGGAATTCACCATCAACAGACAAGAATTCGGAGTTGATTTTGCACCCGGAAATGATACTGTAATCAAAGATGAAGTAGTACTTCAGTTAGACATCAAAGCCGACAGAGAGGCATAAGAAAAGAAATCTTGACAACATACAAAACCCCGAATCGCCGGGGTTTTTTTGTGTCTATAGATAAATAAAAAATCCGGCCCGAACTACAATTCTGACCGGACTTTGAGGTTCCGAGCGAACTAAATTGTTGCAATCCTAATCATTTTTAAAATCCTGATTAACTGTTTTCTACAATCTCAATTTCTTCAGGTGTTAATCCATATAATTCATAAACCATTTGGTCGATCTCTTTATCAGTAGCTTCAATTTTGGCTTTTATTTCTAAGGCTTTTTGTTGTTCTTGTAAGAAGTAATCTTCCCATTCGCCTTCTTCTGAAAGCGATAGCTTTATTTTTTTCTTGCCTAATTCTTTTACAAATTCTGCAAAGTTTAATTCATACCATTCTTGAAGCTTTTTTGGTAAAGTTTCTAGTTCAAATTTCCTTTCTAATGTTCTATGGAATTTGGAGGAAATCTCTTGAAGTTCTTTATTGAGAGAAAGCATTTGGTCTGCTTTTTCTAAAAGATAATTTGATTCATTTTCCAAAATGTTAGGTATAGGAAGGAGTTTCACAGTTCTTGCTTGAATTTCCGAAAAAACAGTTTTGGTGGATTTATACTTATTAGTATAATAATAATTTAGTAATTTGGAGTTTAAGATTGCAAGTAAAGCTTTTAGAGGTATTATAACTTTTTCACGAAGATTGACTACAACAATAGTATTTAGAGCAAAATACTGTTCATTATCAAAAGTGAATATTAAGTTAGAAGAAACCCTTCTGAAAAATAATTTTTCTTTTGATTCAAATATATCCTTTCTTTTACAAGAATGTATTCTGTCCAAATCATGTTCAAGATAATCTCCTCCCCATTTTATTAAATATTTGTTTATGTGTTTTCCATCTATTAATTTATAATAATGAGGTTTAAATTCATTTTTCACTGATAATGACTTATCGCCTTTTAAAGCAATTGCTTGATTAATTTCAACAAAATCATCTAATTTATTTTCTATTTTGTCGAGCTTATTAGTGATCTCACTAAAATTTAATTGTATGATATTTTTATGTGCTGTTTTAATAGATGATGTATCCAATGTCTTCATAACACGGATATCATTTGGTGTTTGTTCTGTTATATTTATATACTTAACAGACATGTTCTTGCGAAAGAAGAGTGTGATATTCTCTACAATAGCATCAGCAAAGGGCAAATAGGAATACTGAACTACTTCAGTTAAATTGATTTTTTCAATAAATAGCCTTCTTGTTTCAGCATAATATTCTTGCGTTAAAATTGTATTCGGAATTATATAACTGGCAAATCCATTATCTTTTAGAATAAGCTGCAAAAGGTGGATAAAATAAATATATGTATTTAACCTTCCTGCAGAAGTTTGGTACTTGTCAAGTAAAAAATTCCTCTCTTCTTGTGTAGTAGTCTCTAGTTTAGATAATTGGACATACGGCGGATTCCCAATCACTACATCAAAACCTCCTTTTGCAAATACTTGAGGAAATTCTTTCTCCCAATCAAAAGCTTTGTTTCCCACAATTTCTGGATCATCAATCAAAGAGTTCCCACATTTGATATTACCACTTAGATCGTTTAGTTTTCGGTTGGGTTGAGCCGTTCTTAGCCATAGAGAAAGTTTAGCGATTTCAACACTTTCTTCATTGAGGTCAACCCCAAAAAGGTTGTTTTCCAGAATGCTATTTTCGATGTCTGTTAAAACCAATGCATCGCCAAATAATTTGGCTTGTAATTCATCTACGTATTTATGTTCTTTAATTAAGAAATCCAGTGCTTGGTTCAAAAATGCGCCACTACCACAAGCAGGATCACAAATAGTTAATTGCAAAAGCCAATTTCTATAGGTGTCAAGTTTATCAACTAAATCTTTTATGGTTTTCTTTTGTCTTTTCTTATCGGTGATATAATCCTCTTCATCAATGGCTAATTCCGCTTTCTTTTCTTCACAAAGCTTTCCAATTGTGTTTTCTACAATGTATTTGGTAATGTATTTTGGTGTATAAAAAACCCCCTCCTTTTTACGCTTTGTTTTGGATTTATCGATCGCTTGCCCCTCTAATGCTGCCTGAATCTCTTCAATTTCATTCAGGGAATTTTCAAAAATATGGCCTAAAATATTGACATCTACTTCACTTTCAAAATTGTACTCTGAGAGTTTCAAACTGTGTTTATATAATAGTTTGTCATCTATTATGAATTCGTCTAGAATGCTATCTGGTAAAAAAAGTCCACCGTTGTAGGGGAAAACTTCGAATTCCTTTCCTTTATAACCTGTGTTTAAATAATTAAAATGTTTTTTGAAGCGGTCATAAAGTGGTTCGTCTATATCTAATTCTTGTACCTTTTCCCACTGCAAAAGAATTGATCGAGTATAATTGACGGGCAAGAGATGTCGATCTTCAGCAAAAAACAAGAATAAAAATCGATCTAATAGTTTTTGAGACTTTTTGAACAAAACAATAGGTTCATAATCAGGATTTAAAATAGTCAGGTTGCTGAATAATTCCCTTTTGAAGACAGAGTAATCTTTATATAATTTTTTGGTGATTACATCTTCCTGACTTATAGATTCACTCTTAATTCTGGAAGGTAAATCTGCCTGAATATTTTCAAAAGCCAAGGTCAAATAAAGAACCTTAAACTCATTTTCTGATAGGTTAAACAAGTTGAATTCCAGATAATCGACTGCATTATCTATATAAAATCTTAGTTTCTCAAAATTAGAAGTGATAACATATTTACAATCAGGCTGATTGTTTTTATACCCAAATGCTTGCTCTTCAATCTTCGAAAGGTCGGTAGTATTCATGCCTTTCAGCTCTATAATTCCCAAGACCTTATTGTCTATAATTATAGCACCATCTGCTTTCTTACTGTCTTTTACATTTTTATATTCTGTTGTAAGATTAAAGTTGGGATATGGGTTTTTCATGTATCCCAAAACATTTACAAATAGATCGATGAGGAATTCGCCTTGGTATTGCTCTTCTTTGGAATTTTTTATGTTTTCCTGAATGACTGGATTTTGAAAATGTGATTGAAAGACTTTCCATTTTTCAGCAATCAGCTGCGTATTTTGAGATTTTAAATACTTCAGGAGTACGGTGTTTTGGTATAAAGACATTACTTAAAAAATGATTAAACACCCAAATATAATGAATTGGATTAAGGTATGATAGACGACTTAATTTATAGAATAACACTACTGAATTTTATAATGCTAATCAAAAAGGAAGTTTAGAATGCGTGAAAAAATCCATTAAAAAAACCCTAACCACTTGAAGTTCAAATAATCAGGGTTTTAAATCGAGGTTCCGAGCGGATTCGAACCGCTGTAAACGGTTTTGCAGACCGGTGCCTAGCCCCTCGGCCACGGAACCATTCGTTTGCATTTGGATTGCAAAGATAAAAATTAAAAGTAAACTTAAAATTTCTTTTCCAAAACTATGCTAACTTTTTCCACATTGCCACCAATGGGTGGATTCAACTTGGATAATTTGATCTTAGCCCAGTGCACCAAAGCAATTTCGGCCCCGATTCTTTCCAACACTCTTAGCGCAACTTTTTCGAGCAATTTGGACCGCACCGAGACTTCTTCTTTGACTATACGGTTCAGATGCACATAATCGACGGTGTCGTTCAGCTCATCGGTTTGTGTGGCTTTGTCAAGGTCTGCCTCAATTTCCAAATCCACCACATAGTCTGAACCAATCAGCGCTTCTTCGTCCAAACAACCATGGTTGGAATAAATCCTGATGTTTTCCAAAATTATTTTTCCCATACTACAATTCTGTTGCTGTATATGCTTTTTGAAGGTTTCAAATATCAGATTTTGTCTCGACATCCACTTCCATTCGGCATATCTAATTGTTATATTTATTTGATAAAATTAAAAAAAGCAGAGAAAAAATTCTCTACTTTCTTGTTTTACAAATGGAATCTTCAGCTTCTTATTTGCTGAATAATTCTGCGACTTTGTCCCAATTGACCACATTAAAAAACGCATTAATGTAGTCGGGTCTCCGGTTCTGATAATTTAAGTAATAGGCATGTTCCCAGACATCTATGCCCAAGATTGCCTTGCCATTGCATTGAACATCGGGCATCAGATGGTTGTCCTGATTGGGAGTGGAGCAAACAATGAGTTTACCGTCATCTGTTTTGATCAGCCATGCCCAACCGGAGCCGAACCTTGTTGCAGCTGCTTTTGAAAACTCATCTTTGAAAGCCTCGAATGAGCCAAAGTTTTTCTGAATAGCCTCGGCAAGCTCACCCGTAGGTTCACCACCTCCATTCGGACCCATGATTTCCCAAAAAAGTTTGTGGTTATAATAACCGCCACCATTGTTTCTCACCGCAGGTTTGTCGGAGCCTCTTTTCAGTACCTCTTCGATAGACAGTCCATCCAAGTCGGTTCCGGCAATCGCATTGTTCAAGTTGTTGGTATAACCTGCGTGGTGTTTGCCATAATGGATTTCCATGGTTCTTGCATCGATATGAGGTTCTAATGCATCAAATGCATAAGGTAATTTTGGTAATTCAAATGCCATAATTTTTATTTTTTGTTAAACAATTAGTTTCCCCAAATATAAGGCAGATTTCGCTCAATTTGTGTCAAGAAATTACTAAATGTTCCTTTGTGCGCATAAATTTTATACATTGCATGAAATTAATAAGTGCCGATGAGTAATTTCAGAAAAATCATTTTGAGGACTTTAAAAGTTTTTATCCTTGTTTTTGCATTCCTCTTGGGTTTGTTGTATCTGACCGGAAACCAATATGTCATCCGTGGAGTTCAGCTCACTTATATGAAGGGGCATCAGACAGCCAACATTGATGATTATGTGGATTTTGACAACAATATCATACTCTCGGCAAAACCTCAGCCGTGGCCGCAGCACGAATTGTACAATCAGATTCCTCTCACAGATTCATTGACTGCTGAACTTGAAAGGTTCGGTAGCATAGGTTTTTTTGTAACAAAAGACGGCGAAGCTTTATGGGAACACTACTGGGAAGGCTATTCAGACAAAAGTCTGACCAACTCCTTCTCAATGGCCAAATCGGTGGTAACCATGCTGCTCGGAAAAGCAATTGAACAACGATACATCAAATCGCTCGATCAGCCAATCACAGATTTTCTGTACGAATTCAAAGATGACCCCTTGGCACAAAAATGTACTGTGGGTGATTTGTCGGCAATGACTTCTGGTTATGACTGGATGGAAGACTATTATCTGCCATTGAACCCCACAGCCAAAGCTTATTACGGCAGAAACATTGAAAAACAAATGCTTGGTCGCGGATTCAAGATGGAACCGGGCGGGCATTTTGAATACCTTTCCGGCAATACCCAACTGCTGGCAATCATTTTGCAGAGAGCCATTGGAATCAGTATTTCTCAATATTTGCAGGAAGAATTCTGGCAACCAATGGGAATGGAGAATGACGCTTATTGGTCAAAAGACCGGAAAAAAGGAATGGAAAAGGCCTACTGTTGCTTGAATTCAAATGTGAGAGATTTTGCTAAATTCGGACAGCTACTTTTGCAAAAAGGCAATTGGAATGGAAAGCAGATTCTGGACTCTACCTTTGTTGAAAAAATGATTACCCCCAATGCAGAAGCTTTCAACAAAGGCGAGCATCTGCGTTACGGATATTCCATCTGGACTGATACTGAGCATCAGCCCAATTTCTATGGATTAATGGGGCATTTGGGGCAAAGAGTGATTGTGGTCCCCGATGAGAAATTGGTGATTGTCCGTTTGGGGAGAGAGAAAGACGAACGACTGACAAACAGAGGATTCTTAGACAATGACACCTACTATTTTGTAGATGAAGTGATGAAAATGCTCAAAGAAAATCAATTACAAAAAACTCAAATTCTGAAAGAAAATGTTAATGAAGTTACCGATTGAAAAGATACTGTTTCTCGACATTGAAACCGTACCTGAGGTGGCGGAATGGAATGCGCTGCCCGAAAACATGAAAAATTTGTGGGCCAAAAAGGTGGAAAGACAACTCGCCGAAGAAGAAAGCCCAGAAGAACATTATTCCAAAAGGGCAGGCATATTGTCTGAATTCGGAAAGATCATCTGTATTTCTGTTGGCATAGTTACCCAAAACAAAATCCGCTTGAAGAGTTATTACGGTGATGACGAACAAAAAATTCTGAGTGGATTTTCAGATTTGCTTAACGACAGCTATTTTAGTTCGGGTGTTATTCTTTGTGCCCATAACGGAAAGGAATTTGATTTTCCATACATCGCAAGACGAATGTTGATTCAGGGAATGAAATTGCCTCAGGCACTAAACATTCAGGGCAAAAAGCCTTGGGAAGTTCCTCATCTGGATACCATGGAATTGTGGAAATTCGGGGATTTCAAACATTATACTTCGCTCGATCTGTTGGCCGCAGTTTTTGACATTCCTACTCCCAAAGACGACATTGACGGTTCGCAGGTCGCCCAAGTTTATTATGAAGACCATGATTTGGAACGAATTAGAAAATACTGTGAAAAGGATGTATTGACCGTTGCACAGGTTTTCAGAAAATTCAGAAATGAAAGTTTGTTGGAACCAGAGGATTGATTATTTTTCTTCGGTTTCGTCTTCTTCCACCAAATGTGTCAGGGTCAGTTCCGCTCGTTCCACCGAATTACGGTACATCTTGATGATTTTCACCTGATAATCCTTCAAGTCCAGCACATCACCCGTCTTAAGTTCTTTGTCAGGGAAATTCTCTGACAAAAGTCCGGAAAGCGTCTCGTAATGCTCACTTTCATTGAAACGGTAGGGCAGATAACGGTTGATATCAGAAAGACTGCTGTGAGCATTCACAGAATAAATCCCTTCGGTAATGTTGATAACAATCGGGTCTTCGTTGTCGTACTCATCTTGTATTTCACCTACCAATTCCTCCAAAATATCCTCCATGCTCACTATGCCGGTCATTTCTCCAATTTCATTGGTGACCACCGCCATCTGAATTCTTTTCTTCTGGAATTGTTTGAGCAGATTCTTGATTTTATGATTTTCAGAAATAAAAAGCGGTTTTCTCAGAATACTTTCAAAATTGGTCTCCTCGGGGCGGTCGAGAGTTAATTTCATCAAATCTTTGGTATAAAGAATTCCTTTGATGGTATCCAGTGATTCTTCATAAACAGGATACCTTGAATATCCTTCGTTGATGACAAAATCAATTGCTTCTCTCACACTTGTGCCGATTTCAATCGCCGAAACATTTTTTCTGAGGGTTTGTATGTTCCCTACTCTTCTGTCGTCAAATTCAAATACATTTTGAATCAGATCCCTCTCAGTCTGTTCGATTGCTCCTCCCTCCTGGCTTTCAGATATAATGACTTTCAACTCTTCTTCCGAATGTATATCTTCCCCATGTACCGGTTTGACGCCAACGGCTCTCAGAATGAAGTTTGCAAAACCGTTCATCACCCAGATGATTGGTTTAAAAATAGTATAGAACAATTTGAGCGGCCAGACCACCGCAAATGTGGTGTTCGTAGGGAACCTGATGGCGAGCGACTTGGGCGTCAACTCACCAAAAACAATATGCAGAAATGTAATGACCACAAATGACCCCCAAAGAGCCACTCCCGAAGCCAATGAATCCCATTCAGGACCAACGAGTCCAAACAATGCAAGTATCTTGCTAATGATAGGCGAAATCGAACTCTCACCCACCCAACCCAAACCAAGCGATGCCAGTGTAATTCCCAGCTGAGTGGCTGCCAAATAGGCGTCAAGATTGTTAATAACCGCCTTTGCTGTCTTGCTTAACCTCGGATTAATATCGGTTCTTACATCGATCTGAGAAGACCTCACTTTGACAATCGCAAATTCAGAAGCTACAAAAAAGGCATTGAGAAAAACCAAAAAAATCGTCAAAAAAATCTTCCACCCGGAAATTTCATTTGTAATCATACCAGGATTCACTTCAGAAACGGTATTGATAAAAGAGAGTAAGGGGCCTGCGTCCATTTAAAAAAAATTAGCGGGCAGATTTCGTTTTTCATTTTTTTGAAATCTAATGGCTTCGCCAATTTTCAGCCAACAATTAAGAATTGTTTTAAATGACTGAAAACCCTAAAGCAAAATTACTGATTTTTAATTGATTTACAAATAAGTATTTTTTTGATTAATTTGCATTGAATTTAAAAACCACAAAAATTGTCGGCTGAACTGCTTCAAATCAAAAATCTGTCACTTTCCATCGGTGAAAATGCGATTCTGAAAAATGTGAATCTCAACTTGGCCAAAGGAAAAACATTGGGAATCGTAGGTGAATCGGGCTCCGGAAAATCAATTACTTCACTGGCGGTGATGAGATTGCTGCCAAAACAGGCAAAAATTACGGCCGACAGCAAGATTCTTTTTGAAGGAGAAAATGGAAAGACTGATTTACTAAAAATCAGCCCGGAAACCATCAGAAAAATCAGAGGCAATCAAATCAGCATGATTTTTCAAGAACCTATGACCTCGCTCAATTCAGGGTTGAAATGTGGTGAACAGGTAGAAGAAGCCATTAGACTTCATTTGAAATTAAACAAAGTCATTGCCAAAAAAAGAGTAATTGAACTTTTTGAAAGAGTAATGCTCCCGAACCCCGAAAGAATGTATAATTCCTACCCGCATCAGCTTTCAGGAGGACAACGACAAAGAGTGATGATTGCAATGGCAATAAGTTGCAATCCAAAAATCCTGATTGCCGACGAACCCACGACAGCACTGGATGTGAGCGTTCAACGAGCCATATTGCAACTGATTAGAAAATTGCAGCAGGAAAGTGATATGAGTTGTATTTTTATCTCTCACGATTTGGGAGTGATTGCGGAAGTTTGCGACGAGGTGACAGTGCTATACAAAGGTGAAGTGGTGGAGAGTGGTAGTGTCAAAGAAATATTTCATCAACCCAAGCAAGGCTATACCAAAGGGCTGATTGCCTGCCGACCGAGACTGAATATCCGGTACAAGGAGTTGCCCACGATTGACAACTTTATCATGAACGACGATTATCAAGCAGAAGTTTATACGGCCGAAGCCCGAAAGGCATTTCAGGAAGAAATATACGGCCGTCCTCCTTTGTTGGAAGTCAAGAACCTATCCAAGTATTTCTACACCAAACCTTCAATTTTTGGTAAGGAACAAATTTCTGTTCGTGCCGTTGACAATATGAATTTCAAGGTTTATCCCGGCGAAACTCTGGGTTTGGTAGGCGAATCGGGCAGTGGAAAAACCACGCTGAGCCGAACGATTCTGTTGCTTGAAAAGCCCACTGCAGGTGAGATTTTCTATCGAGGTACCGACATCACAAAGCTCACAAAAGCAGAAGTTCGTAAGTTGAGAAAAGAAATTCAAATTATTTTTCAGGATCCCTATTCCAGCCTGAATCCGAGGATGAATGTAGCTGATATTTTGACTACTCCCATGAAGGTGCATTCCATTGGGGGCAGTCGTAAAGAGAGGATTGAACGGGCAGCAGGCTTGCTGAAGAAAGTTGGTTTGTCTATAACTGATTTGAAAAAATACCCCCACGAATTTTCGGGCGGACAAAGACAAAGAATTGGTATTGCGAGGGCGCTTGCACTCGAGCCAAAATTCATCATTTGCGACGAAAGTGTTTCAGCTCTGGATGTTTCTGTTCAAGCACAGGTGTTGAATCTTCTAAATCAACTCAAGGATGAATTTGATTTGACTTACATATTTATTTCGCATGATTTGGCTGTGGTAAAATACATGAGCGACCAGCTTTTGGTGATGCAATCTGGCAAACAGATGGAACTTGCAGATGCGGATGAAGTGTATGAAAACCCCAAAACAAATTATACGCGTGAACTGATTGAAGCCATTCCAAAGTTTTGAATTAAAGAAATCATCAATTAATCAAACACAAAAAACTCCCGCACTCAGTGAGCTACGGGAGTTTTGTATTTCAAAAAAAACGGTAGGGATTATTTTTCTCCTTCTTCCATTTTTTTCTTCAATTCAGCCAATTCGTCGATGTCGCCCAAAGTGGCTGTTTCTGTGGTTTGGCTTTCGATGATTTTTTTCGCGGCTTTTTCTTCTTCTGCACGGTAAGTTGCAGAGTGAGAAACCACCACTCTACGGAATTCCTTGTTGAATTCAATAACAACAAATTCCAATTCGTCACCTTTTTTGATTCTCGAGCCGTCCTCTTTTTCAAGGGTTCTGGCAGGAGCAAATGCCTCTACATCAGCGTCTTCAAACTGAATGGTTGCACCTTTGTCAAATACATCAACTGCTTTGCCGGTATGCTTGCTGCCCACCGCATATTTGGTTTCGTATTTGTCCCAAGGATTCTCGGTCAATTGTTTGTGACCCAGACTCAGTCTTCTTGCTTCAACATCCAGTTCAAGTACCACCACATCCAGTATATCATCTACATTGCAGAATTCTGACGGGTGTTTGATTTTCTTTGTCCAAGAAAGGTCTGAGATATAAATCAAGCCGTCAACACCTTCTTCCAATTCTACGAAAACACCGAAGTTGGTGAAATTTCTGACTTTTCCTTTGTGTTGTGAAGCAATGGGATATTTGGCGGTAATGTCCGTCCATGGGTCGGCAGTGAGTTGTTTCATGCCCAGTGACATTTTTCGCTCTTCTCTATCCAGTGTGAGAATTACCGCCTCTACTTCGTCACCTACTTTCACAAAATCTTGTGCAGATCTCAGGTGGGTTGACCATGACATTTCAGAGACATGAATCAGTCCTTCAACGCCTGGAGCGATTTCAACAAAGGCTCCATAGTCAGCCAACACAACCACTTTTCCGGTAACTTTGTCGCCCACTTTCAGATTGGCATCCAAAGCTTCCCATGGGTGTGGTTCGAGTTGTTTTACACCGAGCTGAATTCTGGTTTTGTCTTCGTCAAAGTCAAGGATAACGACTTTGATTTTCTGTCCGTCCTCAAGGATTTCAGAAGGATGATTGATTCTTGACCACGAAAGGTCGGTAATGTGAATCAGACCGTCAACACCACCCAAATCAACAAATACACCGTATGAAGTGATGTTTTTAACTTCTCCTTCGAGTACCTGACCTTTTTCGAGTTGTGCAACGATTTCTTTTTTCTGTTCTTCAATATCGGCCTCAATCAGGGCTTTGTGAGACACCACCACATTTTTGAATTCAGGGTTGATTTTCACCACTTTGAATTCCATGGATTTGCCCACATATTGTTCATAATCGCGGATGGGCTTCACATCGATCTGTGAACCCGGGAGGAAAGCTTCAATACCGAATACATCTACAATCATTCCTCCTTTGGTTCTCGCTTTGACGAAACCGTTGACGATCTCCTGACTGTCATGAGCTGCGTTCACGGCATCCCAAGCGTTCAGTGTTCTTGCTTTTCTGTGTGACAAAATCAACTGACCATTTTTGTCTTCTCTTTTGTCCACCATCACTTCTACCTCGTCACCCACCGCAAGATTCGGGTTGTAACGGAATTCATTGAGTGAAATTACACCTTCTGATTTGAAGTTGATGTCAACAATCGCTTCTCTGTCGGTCAAACGAACCACTTTCCCTTTGAAGACAGCGTTTTCTTCCAAATCCTCAAGCGTATCATCGTACATTTTTTCGAGTTCGGCCTTTTCTTTTCTGTCTTGCTCATCCAAACCTGATTCAAAAGATTCCCAATCGAAATCTTCGGTAGTGACATTGGCATTGGAAAGCGGATGATTGATTTTCTGTTCGTTCAGTTCTGTGTCAACTGATTCGTCTTGTGTCTTTTTTGACATAATTTAAAATTTGTATCTCAAAATTGAACTGATGAAAAACTATTGCGGAAGTCAGGTTTTTGAGAGATGTTATACATTGTTTATCAATACTTTGTTTCAATTTCCGCCAAAGTGGGTGCAAAGGTAAGAATTTTGATTGATTAGACAAGGTGTTTTGCCATTTTTATGAGTCAGCGCCATGCTTTGAGTGAAATTATGACTGAAAACTCATCAGAAACACTGTTTCTCCTGCTTTGCTTTTGAAAGTCAAATGTCCGTTTTGGGCTTCCATGATGTTCTTGGAAAGTGTCAGTCCAATGCCGGCCCCTTGTTTTCTTGTGGTAAAGAATGGGATGAAAACCTTGTCTCGAATTTCTTTTTCAATGCCCGTTCCGTTGTCTTTGATTTCGATAAAAAACCTTGGATTTTGACGATGTATTTTTATTGAAATTTTTTTTTTAACTTCATTGTCTTGCACCGCATAAATGCTGTTGGTCAATAAATTAATTACAACTCTTTCCGTCAGCATGGGGTCTATATCCAACAAAATTTCTTCTTTCTGAGCATCAAAATGGAGACTGATTTCATTTTTATCCAACAATGGTTTCATCACTTCAATACAACTGCGAACAACCGTAACCAAATCGGTTTCCGACATTTTGGGTTGGGGCAAATTGGACAGCTGACGATAATTGTCCACAAATTCCAGCATGTGAACCGTTTTTTTCTGAATGGTTTCTAAACTAATTTTGAAATCTTTCTTATCATCTGCGTTCCATTCATTTTGTTCACCAAAATATTGAAGACTGTTTACCAGTGAGTTAATCGGTGTAAGCGTATTCATCATCTCGTGCGAAATCACTTTCATCAAATCATGCCAAGCCTGTTTTTCTTTCTTTTCAACGATGGATTGCACCGAATCCAAAGCCACTATAAAATAATCAAAATTATAGGTTTTGATGGTTGAAGTTTTGAGTGAATAGGTTTGATTTTCCTGATTGTGCACTGAAATTTCAATGCTTTGCTGTATTTCTGAAAAATTTATTTCTTCTAATTTCTGAGCGAATTCAGGAACATTTTTCCGAAAAATTCTCCAAGAAGCATAGACCGGAATTTGTAAAATATTCGCAAAAGTCCGGTTCATCATAAAGATTTCCCATTCGCCAATTGTGGTTTTCCTCAAAATCAAAATCCCGGTCGAGATGCTGTTCAAAATGTTGTCATAGATGATTTTAACCGATTGTCGTTCAAAATAATTCTGTTTCTGTTGGGCATACAATCCGGTCAAATCCGAGAATAATTCGTTTTTCTGGGGCGAAGGTGACTGAAGCGAAAAATCTTCGTGAAACATGGACGAAATCGTTTTGTGCACTTCCTGAAAAGGTTTATTAATGTATCGATACAATTCCACCAACAAAATCAAGGCGATCAATAGGAAGAAAACCGCCGTAAAGGTCAATTCGTTTCGAAAAAACCAAAAACCGGCTATGCCAAAAGCCGAAATCAGCAGTATGCTCAGCATTATTTTGATTCCGAAATATTTTCCCATTTCTACAAATTAAATTTTTCTATTCTTCGGTACAACGCTGCCCGTGTGATGCCAAGTTCGTCGGCCGCTTTGCTTATGTTTCCTTGATTTCTTCTCAAAGACTGCTGTACCATTTCCTTTTCCATTTCCTCCAAAGTCAGTCTTTCATTTGTATTTTGTTGTATTTCAAACTGTGAAAAATGAAGATGGTGGGCATGTATTTCGTTTTTATCTGCCAGAATCACAGCGCGTTCCAACACATTTTCCATTTCGCGAACATTGCCCGGCCAGTTGTAATTTTCAATTTCTGTTTTGGTTGTTTGGGACAAATACAAATCCGGTTTTCGGTATTTGGTTTTAAATTTTTGCAACAAATACTCAGCCATGGGCAGAATGTCTTCTTTTCGTTCACGCAATGGCGGAATGGTGATTTCCATCGTATTGATTCTGAATAACAAATCCTGTCTGAATGTCCCTTCGTTGACCCTTTGATAAATCGGTGCGTTGGTGGCACAAATGATGCGTACATCGACTTTTCTTTCTTTGGTTTCTCCCAAACGATTGACTTTTTGGTTTTGTAAAACGGTCAATAATTTGGCTTGTAAGGGCAGAGATAAATTCCCGATTTCATCCAAAAAAATCGTTCCGCCATTGGCAAGCTCAAATCGACCTGCCGTATCTTTTTCGGCACCCGTAAATGTGCCTTTGGCGTATCCAAACAACTCGCTTTCAAATAGATTTTCATTCAGTGAGCCCAAATCCACATGCACAAAAGGAGAATTGTTTCTTTGGGATTGACGATAAATCTGCTGCGCCATCACGAATTTTCCGGTTCCATTTTCTCCCAGAATCAACACAGTGGCATCGGTGGGTGATACTCTTTCGGCGAGATTCATCGCAGTTTTCATCACTGCAGATTTGCTTTCAAAATAGTCAAGCTTGGGCGGCTGATTTATTTTTTCCCACTGAATAACTTTCTTGTTCTTTCGCGCCAAATCCACAGCCGCATTGACGGTAGCGTACAATTTGTCATTGTCCCAAGGTTTGAGTACAAAATCAAAAGCTCCTTTTTTCAGACTTTCGACCGCCAAAGCCACATCGCCAAAACCGGTCATCAGTACAACCACAGTTTCCGGTTGCACTTCTTGTAAATATTCCAACCAATACAAACCTTCCCTGCCGTCTTCAAAACCCTTGCGGTAATTCATATCGAGCAGAACCACATCCGGTTCGTTTTCTTGCACAATTCCCTTGATTTTTTGGGCGGATTCGGAAATCAGTACTTTGGTGAAAAAGCGTTTCAGCCATACCCTTGCCGCAAAAAGCACATCGGCATCATCATCAACAATCAATACCGTGGCTTCCTTTTTTCGCATATTTTACTTTTTTCAAGACTTATTATTTGTCAAAATTAACTGTTCATTTTTTATTCATCTTAATGCTTCTTAACTTCTTAATGGTTTAAATTCTTTTTACCATTAAGGCATTAAGAAAATTAAGGATTTTCATTAAGTTTATTTCCAATCCTATCAATCCTGTCAATCTTCTCAATCTTCATGTCTCTTAACTTCTTCATGGTTTAAAAACTTTCCCACACAACTTTTGTGTCCGATTTTGTACATTTACTGTCCGAAAGCGGACACTCCAAATTTTAACTCAATTTCATTTTTACTAATTTTCAGTCATTTACAACTTCCTAATTCAGTGGCATAGTTTTCACTCGTAAATAATTGAAAATTAGTTATGAATGGATACGAAAGTTCAAAATAAAAAATCAAAATACAAAATAATTATTCCGGTTGCGATTTTTGCGTTTGTTTTAGTCGGATTGTTGTTTTCATCGCTTTTCAGAAAGAAAACCTTGAATGTGGATGCTTCTCGCATAAGTGTTCGTGAGGTTGTCGAAGGCAAATTCGATGATATTATCATCCTAAACGGCAAAATAGAACCCTTAAATTCAATTTTGCTCAATGTGGTGGAAGGCGGTGCTGTTCAAGAAATTTTTGCAGAAGACGGCAGCATGGTGCAAAAAGGCGAACCACTGATGCGAATTTACAACCCGAATTCCGAATTGAGTTATTTGCAACAAGAAACCGCCATTGTCGAGCAAATCAACAATCTAAAAAACCTGAAAATCAGTTTGACCAATCAGGAATTGGAGTTGGAAAAAGAATTGATTTTAATACAACATGATTATATTGATGCCGAACAACAATTTAATTTGGACGAAAAACTCTATGCTGCTGAAATTTTACCGGAAAAAGATTACAAAAAATCCAAGGAAAATTATGACTATCAATCCAAAAGAAAAAATGTAATCCAAACTAGTGTACAAAAGGAAAAACAAGCGAGGGCAGTGCAAATCAATTCCATCAATGACGCACTCAATCAAATGGAAAGAAATCTCGATATTTTGAGAAACAACAAACAGAATTTCATTGTACTCGCTTCAGCTTCAGGGCGTTTGTCTTCCTTTAATCCGACTTTGGGACAGCATATCAACGCCGGTGAAAGCGTAGGTAAAATCGATATTATGGACGGATATAAGTTGGTAGCAAAAGTCGATGAATACTATATTTCTCGTTTAGAACCTGCCCAAGAAGGAACAATTGAATCCAATGGAAAAACCTATGAAGTATTGATTTCCAAAGTCCTGCCCGAAGTCAAAGACGGTCAATTTCAAGTGGATTTGGTTTTTAAAAATGAGTTCCCCGAAAATTTGCGAATGGGCATGTCTTTTAGTGTAAAGTTATTCCTTTCGGAAAGTTCGGAAAGTTTGTTGATTCCGAAAGGTTCATTCTATCAACAAACCGCAGGAAAATGGATTTTCGTATTGGAAAATGACAAAAAAGCCGTTCGAAAAGAAATCCAAATCGGAAGGGAAAATCCAATTTATTATGAAGTCATCAACGGACTAAAAGCAGGCGAAAAAGTCATCACTTCTTCTTATGACGATTACAAAGACATGGAAGTTTTGAATTTGGATTGATGAGAGATTGATGATTTGTAAGTAGTAGAGAAATGACTTAATAATCAAGAAGATAAATAAAATTAAAATACAATAAAAATGATAAAAACAGAAAATCTCACGAAAGTTTATCGCACCGAAGAAGTAGAAACACGGGCATTGAACAATGTGGGCCTTCACATCAAAAAAGGCGAATTTGTTTCAATTATGGGTCCTTCCGGTTGTGGCAAATCCACCCTTCTCAATATTTTGGGTTTGTTGGACGATATCACTTCCGGAAGCTACCTTTTTGATGGACAGGAAATGGGAAAACTCAAAGAAAACGGCCGTTCAAAAGTGCGAAAGCAAAACATTGGGTTTATTTTCCAAAACTTTAATTTGATTGATGAACTCAATGTCCATGAAAACATTGAATTGCCATTGATTTACAATGGTGTGAGTTCGTCCGAAAGAAAAGAAAAAGTCAAAGAAATTTTGGAAAGAATGAATATTTCGCACCGCTCCAAGCATTTTCCACAACAATTATCCGGCGGACAGCAGCAAAGAGTTGCCGTTGCCAGGGCTTTGGTTACCGCACCCAAATTGATTCTCGCCGATGAACCGACCGGAAATTTGGACAGCAAAAACGGAAATGAAGTCATGGAATTGCTCACCGATTTACACGCCAAAGGTTCGACCATCGTGATGGTTACGCATTCGGCGCACGATGCCTCTTTTTCGCAAAGAACCATCGAACTCAAAGACGGCGAAATCATCGCAGAACATACCAATAAAAGAGAAGTTACAATTGGTTAAACCTCAGTATATCCAAAGCGCAAGTCTTTAATGGTGAAAGGATTATAACCATTAAGAATGATGGGATTGAAAAAGATTGAGAAAGATTGAGAAAGATTGAGAAAGATTGAAGAAGATTGAAAAGATTGAAAATAAACTTAATGAAAACTCTTAATTCCCTTCATGCCTTAATGGTGAAAAAAAAATTAAAACCATGAAGAAGTTAAGGGACATGAAGATTGATAGATTGAAGAAGATTGGAAATAAACTTAATTAAAACCATTAAGAAGTTAAGAAGCATTAAGAATGATAAAATTAAATAGCATAAAACAATGATACAGAACTGGATAAAGGTTGCGTTCAGAAATTTCGCCAAAAACAAATTAGCGACTTTCATCAATATATTTGGATTGACCATTGGTTTGGTCGGTTTGATTCTGACGATTCTTTATCAGTATGACCAATTCAGCTACGACCGTTGGATTCCCGAAAAAGACAGGATTTTCGCCGTAGGTCATGTTTTTGATGAGGACAAAGATGTTTGGGGTGTTTCCAATCCACAAATGGAAAAAGCCAAAGCCAATATTTCTGAAATCGAAGAAATCTTATTGGTCAGTGCCATGGGCTATGAAGATGCGATGGTCAAGGTAGAAGACCGAAATGTTCAATCGGTAAAAACAATCAATGCCACCAAAAACTTTTTTGAATTTTATCCATTTGATTTTATAGAAGGAAACACCGAAAATGCTTTGAATGCAGACAATTATATTGCGGTTTCCGAACAATTTGCACAAAAATTATTTGGCGAAGAGAATGCAATGGGCAAAACCGTTCAAATCGGTGACAATGCGTATGTGATTCATGGCGTTTACAGATTGGACAAGAAAGCGAGTATCATGCCCGAAATCGTGATTCCGTTTAAGAAATTGGATGATTATTGGGGAAATTATACCTACAACGGCTACATCAAAACCAAACAACCAATGACCGCTTCAGCAATCAAACAAAAATTCGATGATGCCGTCTGGAAAGAAGAATTGAAAAAAGAAGCCAAAGAAGAAGGAATGACTCCGGAAGAGTATTTGAAAATTTATCCTTTTGACGCCTTATTTGTACCTATCGAAAACAGCCGATTTGATTTGATTAATTCCGTAACTCACTTTGAACCATACGGCAATCGCTCCATCATGAAAATCATGCTTGGAATCTCAATTTTGATTCTGATGATATCCGTAGTGAATTTCATCAATCTTTCATTGGCGGGAGCCATCAGAAGAGCCAAAGAAGTCGGCGTAAGAAAATCGGTAGGCGCAGAGCAAAAAGACATTGTTTTTCAGAGCTTGTTTGAAACTTTTATTTTGACTGTTTTTTCTTGTTTTCTCGCATTGGTGTTGATTGAATTGATCCTGCCCTATTTCAATCAATTTATGAAAACCGAAATTACAATCAATTACGGTTTGTTTTTGGTTCAGGTTTTATTGATTGTTATCGGAACGACTTTATTGACCGGAATCATTCCGGCATTTTATATCGCCAAATTCAAAACCATCGAAGTACTCAAAGGCAGCTTTTCGAGAAGTTCGAGAGGGATTTATTTGCGAAATGCCATGTTGGGCTTGCAATTCATGATTGCTTCTTTCTTCTTTATCGGCAGCTTGATTGTCTATTTTCAAATTTCTTATTTGAATAAATTGGATTTGGGATTTGACAAACAACAAATTCTGGTGCTCAATTTCAATAGAGGTACCGATAAGCCTTTTCAAGATTATTCGGCTGTGAAAACTTATTTACAAAATCTAAAAGGCGTAACGGCGGTGAACTACGTGCGCCCATTGGTTGGAACTGAAACTGGATATTCAACGACTGAAATCAAATATCAAGACAAAAAAGTAGTAAATATCTTGTACAACAGCATTGATTTCGGTTATCCCGAAATGATGGGCATGAAACTACTGAAAGGTAGATTTTTATCTGAAAAATACGCTTCGGACACCATCAATAACATTGTGATAAATGAAACAATGGCAAAGGAATTAGGAATTTATGACGACCCGATTCATAAGAAATTAAACAATGATATAACCGTAGTCGGAA
>ENA-UOVV01000342-UOVV01000342.1-compost-metagenome-genome-assembly--contig:-NODE-342-length-60769-cov-13.447228_pt1 | contig 60769 bp, 54 predicted proteins | sample MGYA00238155_ERZ761577 | MGnify/ENA primary metagenome ERZ761577 (study PRJEB28898, sample SAMN06268775) | compost metagenome | isolation source: Emeryville, CA | place: USA:Emeryville, CA | collected... | reverse complement strand
GAATCGAACGCTCCTCCTCCGACAACTGCCCATCAAGAAAAAAAGGATCGTCCCAGCAGAAAGCAGACCGAACGCCCATGAAGGTTCTCCCTGATCCTAGTTCAGCCGGCCGCAGGCATCGGCGATGCGCGCCAGCGCGGCCTCGAGCTCTGCTTCCGACGTGGCGTATGAAATGCGGAAATAAGGCGACAACCCGAAGGCTTGCCCCGGAACGACGGCGACGTGCGCCTCTTCCAGCAGATAATCGGTGAAGTCGCTGTCGGTCCCGATCCGCCTGCCCGCGGGCGTCGCCCTGCCGATCAGCCCGGCGCAACCGGCAAACGTGTAGAAGGCTCCCTCCGGCGTGCGGCAGGCGAGGCCGGGAATGGCGTTCAGCGCGGCGACGACGAGATCGCGCCGCTTGCGGAAGCTCTCCTGGCGGACCCTGAGGAAATCCTGCGGCCCGTTAAGGGCCTCGATCGCCGCCGCCTGGCTGACGGAGCACGGACACGAGGTCGCCTGGCTCTGGATCACCGCCATGGCCCTGACCAGCGCCTTCGGGCCGCCGGCATAGCCGATGCGCCACCCGGTCATGGCATAGGCCTTGGAGACGCCGTTGACCGTCAGCGTGCGGTTCCTCAGGCGCGGCTCGACAGCGGCCGGGGTGACGAATTCGAAGCCGTCATAGACGATATGCTCGTACATGTCGTCGACCATCAGCCATACGTCGGGATGGCGCAGAAGCACGTCGAGCAGCGGCCGGTAGTCGGCCGCGCCATAGGCCGCGCCGGAAGGGTTCGACGGCGAGTTCAGCACCACCCAGCGCGTCTTCGGCGTGATCGCCCTTTCGAGCTGGTCGGCCTTGAGGCGGAAGCCGGCCTCCGCCTCGCAGGGAACGGGCACCGGAACGCCGCCGCAGATTTCCACGATATCGCAATAGGACGTCCAGCACGGCGTCGGGATGATCACCTCGTCGCCGGGGTCGAGCGTCGCCATGAAGGCGTTGAACAGGATCTGCTTGGCGCCGGTCCCGACGGTGATCTCGTCGGGCGCGTAGGCGACGCCGTTCTCGCGCCGGAACTTCTCCGCGATCGCCTCCTTCAGGTCCGGTGTGCCGTCGAGCGCGGTGTATTTCGTCTCGCCCCTGTCGATGGCGGCCCTGGCCGCCGCCTTGACGTTGTCGGGGGTGTCGAAGTCGGGCTCGCCGGCGCCCAGCACGATGACGGGGCGGCCTTCGCGCTTCATGGCGGCGGCGCGCGCGCCGATCCGCAGGATCTTCGACACGCCCACCGAGGCGATGCGCGAGGCGGGCCGGAAATCCGCCGCCGCACTGCTGGTCTGGCTGCTCATGGCCGTTGCACGGTCGCTCTTATTCGATGTCGAACGAAACGCCCTGCGCGAGCGGGAGCGCGGTCGAATGGTTGATGGTGTTGGTGGCGCGCCGCATATAGGCTTTCCAGGCGTCGGAGCCGCTCTCGCGGCCGCCGCCGGTTTCCTTCTCGCCGCCGAACGCGCCGCCGATCTCCGCGCCGGACGTGCCGATATTGACATTGGCGATGCCGCAGTCCGAGCCGTCGGCGCCGAGGAAGCGTTCGGCTTCCTGAAGGTTCAGCGTGAAGATGGAGGAGGACAGGCCGGCCGCCACGGCATTGTGGGCGTCCAGCGCCGCGTCGAAATCCGTGTAGCGCATCACGTAGAGGATCGGCGCGAAGGTCTCTTCCAGAACCGGACCCGCCTGTTCCGGCATCTCGACCAGCGCCGGCCGGACGTAGAAGGCATCCGCGTGGCCGGTGTCGACCCGCTCGCCGCCCGTCACCGTGCCGCCCAGCGCGCGGGCCGCCGCGAGCGCCTTTTTCATGCCCTCGAAGGCCTGCCCGTCGATCAGCGGCCCGACCAGCGCGTCGCTCTCCAGCGGGCTGCCGACCGAGACGCTCTCATACGCCTTCTTCAGCCGCGGGACGAGCCGGTCGTAGACGCTGTCGTGCACGAACAGCCGGCGCAGCGTGGTGCAGCGCTGGCCGGCGGTGCCCATCGCGCCGAAGGCGATGGCGCGGAGCGCCATGTCGAGATCGGCCGAGGGGCAGACGATGCCGCCATTGTTGCCGCCGAGCTCGAGGATCGAGCGCGCGAAGCGCTTCGCCAGCCGCGGGCCGACCTCGCGGCCCATGCGCGTCGAGCCGGTGGCCGACACGAGCGCCACCTTCGGATGGTCGACGAGCGCTTCGCCGGTGGCGCGGTCGCCGATGAGAACCGTCGAAAGGTTCTTCGGCGCCTCCTTGCCGAAGCGTGCGATGGCGCGTTCCAGGATCGCCTGGCTGGCAAGCGCCGTCAACGGCGTCTTCTCCGACGGCTTCCAGACGATGGCGTTGCCGCAGACCAGCGCCAGCGCGGCGTTCCACGACCACACCGCCACCGGGAAGTTGAACGCCGAGATGATGCCGACGACGCCGAGCGGATGCCACGTCTCCATCATCCGATGGCCGGGCCTCTCGGTGGCGATGGTGAGGCCGTAGAGCTGGCGCGACAGGCCGACCGCGAAATCGCAGATGTCGATCATCTCCTGCACCTCGCCCAGCCCTTCGGAGGCGATCTTGCCGACCTCGATGGAGACGAGGCGGCCGAGATCGGCCTTGGCGGCGCGCAACTCCTCGCCGAGCAGGCGCACGAGCTCGCCGCGCCGTGGCGCCGGCACCAGGCGCCAGGCCTTGAAGGCGTCATGCGCCGCCTCGATGGCCGCGGCGGCGGCGTCGCCGGCGGCCATCGTCCGGAGCCGGGCGATCTCCTCGCCGGTGACGGGGCTGCGGGAGGCCATGTCGCCGCCTTGCCAGGCCGCGCGCGCCACGCCGAGCCTGTCGAGAAGGCTTTCGACTTCCTGCTTTACGTCGACTTTGGCCATGGGATCTTCCTGTGTCTTGTCGGGCCGGCGTGGCTGCTGCCCCGCCCGCATCGCCATCCGCGGCTGGATCATTCCGTTCCTCGATCATATTGCAGGCAAAGCCGGGCGCGTTACAATGGTTTCGACTGACTTGATGCGAGGCGGGAATGAGATTGAGCCGCGGGCTGGTTCCTGACCTTGCCGTGCTCCAGGCGTTCGAATGCGCAGCGCGGCACGGCAATTTCACGCAGGCGGCCGCCGAGCTCAGCCTGACCCAGAGCGCCGTCAGCCGTCAGATCAAGGCGCTGGAAACGCAATTGGGCGTGCTTCTGTTCGAGAGGGTCCGCAAGCGGGTCATCCTCTCCGCCGCGGGCCGCAGGCTGCTGCCGGAAGTGTCCCGCCTGCTCCTGCAGTCCGAGGAAATGGTGCTTCGCGCGCGTGCGTCCGCCGATGGCACCACCGTGCTGTCGATCGCCACGCTTCCCACATTCGCCAACCGCTGGCTCCTGGCCCGCCTGCCGGATTTCAAGAAGCGCCATCCCGGCATGACCATCAACATCGCCTCGCGCTCCGCGCCGTTCGATTTCGCGGTGGAGGATTTCGATCTCGCCATCCATTACGGCCAGCCCGTCTGGGCGCATGCCGCGTGCACCTATCTGTGCGGCGAAACCATCCTGCCGGTCGCCAGCCCGGCGCTGTTCGACGCCCGCGCGCCGGCGCCGCCGCACTGTCTGGCCGGCAAGCCGCTCCTGCATCTGACGACGCGGCCGAAGCTGTGGGCCGAATGGTTCGAGCGGAACGGGCTCGGCTCAGACGATGCCTACAGGGGCGATCGTTTCGACCAGTTCGCGATGATCATCGAGGCCGCCATCCATGGCATGGGCTTCGCCCTGCTGCCGCTTTATCTCATCGAGAACGAGATCGCGTCGGGCCGGCTCCGGATCGTCTGCGACAGGCCGATGACGACCGACAACAGCTATTATGTGGTTCTGCCGGAAGGGAAGCGGGAAAGCGCGCTTGGCCGGGCCTTCCAGTCCTGGCTCATGGAGCAGGTCGGGACCGGGCGCGCGTCCGTTTAGGGCGAGCGCGGCGCTCGCCTCTAAAAGCGTTTCCACAATAGGTGGACACTACTTGTTCGGTTCGGAAACGCGATGAACCAGGCACCTGAAGCGTCTGTCTTGGCCCCGACAAAACAGGGAGCGCTCTAGGTCCGGTTTTCGGCTGCCGCGAAACGCGGGAACAATATGGTGTTCTCGATGTGGATGTGCTCCATCAGGTCGGCGGCGAGCCGGGCGGTCCCGACATAGAGCGCCTGCCACGAGCGGCAGGCGCCTTCCGGCAGGGTGAAGCCGTCGGTGAGGCTTTCCAGAAGCCGGATCTGCGCATCCTGGTCGTCGTGCTCGTGCCGCAATTGCTCGGTCGGGATGTCGAACCTGCCTCTGGTCCACTGGCGCATCAGCGGAAATAGGATCGCTTCCTCCTTGGTCATGTGCCGCTCCAGCTCGAGCTGCATCTGCCGCAGCGCGTCGGAAAGCCCGGCCGGCACCTTCGGATGATCGCGATGCACCGCCTCCACCTTTCGCGACAGTGCGACGAGCTCCGGCAGGGCGCGACGGTGGGCCTCGTGGTAGCGGATCTGGATGTGCTCGATCAGCTCGCCGGTGTCCATCGCAGCCGGCCTGGGCGCGCCTTCTGTCCCGGCGCCGGGCGTTTCCCGCGCCTGCTTCCATTCGCTGGTGGCTGTCACGTGGGTGTTCATAACCAAGCTCCATGCATGTTCAACACAACGACCCTCGAACCCGCGGCCCGCTAGACCGCGACCGAATGCCGCCCGGCACGCCCGAGATAGGCGTCGAAGCGGCTGGCGACGATGCGCGCGATTTCCGGCGCGTTCCTGACGATCGCGACCCGCCGCCCGTCGCCGGCCACCCAGCCCGCCGAAGAGAGATCGGCGAGCGAGGCGATCTCGGCGTCCAGACGGTACGGCTCGAAGCCGTGGCCGGCGGCGAGCGCCCCTACATCGGCTTCGAAGCGGCACAGAAGCTCCTCGATGACCGCCGCGCGCAGCCTGTCCTCGCCCTCGAACGGCTTGCCGCGCGCAACCGGCAGGCGGCCAGCCTCGACGGCGTTGCGCCATGCGGAATTGTCCGACGCGTTCTGGACGAGCCCGCGCGGCGTGCTCCCGATCGAGGAGACGCCGAGGCCGATCAGGGTGCGGGCCGTGTCCGTCGTGTAGCCCTGGAAATTGCGCCGCAGGCTGCGGTCCAGCCGGGCCCTGTGCAGCGCGTCGCCCGGCATGGCGAAATGGTCGATGCCGATCTCCTCGTAGCCGGCCTCGCAAAAGATTGCGCGCGCGGCGCGGGCCAGCGCGATCCGCTCGCCGGCCCCGGGCAGATCCGCCTCGTCGATCAGCCGCTGGTGGGTCTTCATCCACGGGACATGGGCATAGCCGAACAGCGCGATCCGCTCCGGGCGGAGATGGACGACCTGTGCCGCGGTGGCGCGGATCGTGGCGACGGTCTGTTTGGGCAGGCCGTACATGACGTCGAAGTTGAGAGCCTGGAGTCCGGCTGCGCGCAGCGCCGCGACGGCGGCGGCGACCGTCTTGTAGGGCTGCACCCGTCCGATCGCGAGCTGCACGGCGGCGTCGAGGTCCTGCACGCCGAGGCTCGCGCGCGTGATCCCGAGGCGCGCCAGCAGCCGGGCGCCCTCGGCGGAGACATATCGGGGGTCGAGCTCGATGGCGTGCTCGACGTCCGGACGGACGTCGAAGCGGGTGCGCAAATCGCCCACCAGCGCCGTGAAGCAGTCTTCCGGGAGCAGGCTGGGCGTGCCGCCGCCCCAGTGGATATGCGAGACCGGAACCCTGCCGACGATATCGGCGACCAGGGCGATCTCGCGGCGCAGCGTCTCCGCATAGGCGCGGATCGGCTCGTCGCGCCGGCTGGCCTTGGTGTTGCAGCCGCAATAGTTGCAGATGGCCCGGCAAAACGGCACGTGCAGATAGAGCGAGACGGGATCTCCGGCCGCCGCCGCGGCGGCCAGCCATCCGGCATAGGTGCCGGCGTCGATGCCGGGGCCGAAATGCGGCGCCGTCGGATAGGAGGTGTAGCGCGGCACCGCCTGCACCGCGAAGGCGCGCAGGGCGGACAGTTCCTCGGTCGACATCATTGGCGGCTTCTCCGCGCGGAGCATGTCCGGCCGGCGGCATTGCTCCGCAGCCGTGACATCCAGCATGTCCGCGCAGTCTGCCAGCGTGCGCGCCGCCCGACTTTGAGCAAGCGCAAACACGTCATCGTTTTGACGCGGCCTTCGGCCGCCCGCCATTCCGCGCAGCTTCCGGAGTGCGGCGGCGCGCTGCGATCAGGCGGGGCGGCAGCCGGCGCGGAACAGCGGGCACCTGATCGCCATCGGGCGTTCGCGGCCGGCGAACTCCGCAAGCCGCGCCACGTCGCTCACCGCGACGGTATCGTGGTGGATGCGCACGCCCAGGCTCTGCAGCCGCTGGAAGGCGCGCGACAGGCTTTCCGGCTTCATGCCGAGCCGGCCGGCGATCAAGAGCTTCTCGTAGGGCAGGGCGATCGTGCAGGGCCCCTGCGACACCGGCGCCAGCCCGGCGAGGAAATTGGCGAGCCTCTGCGGGCCGGTCCGCGCCTTCAGCTCCTCGATCTGGTCGACCAGCTCCCTCAGGTGCAGCGACACGGAAGCCACCATCGGCAGGCAGATCTCGGGGTTCTGGCGGGTCAGTGCCGCAAAGCTCGCGGCCGACACGGCGAGCAGCCGCGCGTCGGTCACGGTTTCGGCGCTGACCGGATAGATGCCGTCGGTCAGGCACGGCACCTCGGCGATGGACTCTCCGCGGGTGAACGTGCCGACCACCGCCTCGTCGCCGCCCGCCGTCATGCGGAAGATCTTCACCCAGCCGTCGAGCACCAGATAGAAGGCGGCCGCCGGCTCGTCCTGCTCGAACAGCGTCGAGCGCCGCCCCCGCAACTGGAGCTCGGAGCGCGCCAGCAGCATGTCGAGCGCCTGCGTCGGCAGGCCGGAAAACATCGGCGCCGACCGGATCACCTCGCGGTCGCCAGGGTCGATGACCTGTCTGCTCATCGCGCCATCCTCCGCTTGCAGGAAATCACATCGGGCGGCCGCCTACTTTGCGCCAGCGCAACCTTGCGGTGCGGGCCGGCGCGCGGGCGCGGCGGTGCTTGACTTCGGTCAAGGGGTCCCGCGGGGCGGGCCTGCTACATCACATGCGATCGATCGTCAGGAGGAATGCGATGAGCGACCACCCGGAACCGGAAGCGCGCCCCGAGCGGATCCCCGCGATGCAGCAGTTGCTGGATAACCCGTTCCTGCTGCTTTTCATCGGGATCACGGTCCCGACCGTCCTCTACATCGTCTGGGGCGTGATGGAGATCGCCTCCATCCCGGTCGCCCCCTGATCGCCGGAGGAACGCGAGATGGCAATCTCACCGCCCCGCAACCGGCTCTGGTGGAACGAACCGATCGAACGCGTCGAGATCGGCTGGATCGTCGTCGCCTTCCTCTGGGGCCTGTTCATGTTCGTCTTCATGATCGCCTGGCACTTCATCGGCGAGCAGAACCTGTCCACCGAGACCTACCGGATCACCCCGGCCGCCTATGAGGAGAAGGTCATCGCCTTCGCCGAGAAATACCAGGTGGACGAGGAGGCGGGCGGCGTGCCCGTGGTGCGTCCGCCGGCGGGCGAGGACGTCTACCTGCTGGCAAGGCTGTGGGAATGGTGGCCGGTGCTCGAGCTGAAGAAGGATCAGAGCTACCGCATCCATCTGTCGTCGCTCGACTGGCAGCACGGCTTCTCGCTGCAGCCGGTCAACATCAACATCTCGGTTCATCCCGGCTACGAGCAGATCATCACGCTCACGCCGACCCAGACGGGCGATTTCGGCATCGCCTGCAACGAATATTGCGGCATCGGCCACCACGTGATGACCGGCCGCATCCGCGTCATCGAATAGAGCGGAGGGGACCATGACCGCCATAGACGTTTCCCATCCCGGCTCGCGGGTGGCCGCCGCCTTCCGGACCTGCCGCTTCACCGGGCTCAAGGTCGACATCGCCGCGCAGCGGCTGATCATGGCCAATGCCGTGGCGGCGGTGATCTTCCTCGCCGTCGGCGGCCTGATGGGGCTGCTGGTCGCGCTCACCCGCTGGCCGGCGGTGCATCTGCTGCCGTCGGAATGGTTCTATCTCGTGCTCACCGGGCACGGCGCCAACGTGCTTCTGTTCTGGATCATCTTCTTCGAGATCGCGATCCTCTATTTCGGCTCCGCCGTGCTGCTCGGCTCGCGCCTCGCAGCGCCGCGGATCGCATGGGCCGCCTTCGCGCTGATGGTGGTGGGCGCGATCATGACCAACGTCGCCGTGTTCCAGGGCGATTCCAGCGTCATGTTCACGTCCTATCCGCCGATGCAGGCGGCCCCGAACTTCTATCTCGGCCTGATCCTGTTCGCGGTCGGCGCGCTGCTCGGCGTCGGCATCTTCTTCGGCACCCTGGTGGTCGCGCATGCCGAGCGCACCTATGAGGGGTCGATCCCGCTGGTGACCTTCGGCGCGCTGACGGCCGCGATCATCGCGGTCTTCACGCTGGCGTCCGGCGCCATCATCCTCGTTCCCACCTGGCTGTGGTCGCTGGGGCTGGTCGCCGAGATCGACCCGCTGATGTACAAGGTCGTGTGGTGGGGAATGGGCCATTCCTCCCAGCAGATCAACGTCGCTGCGCACGTGTCGGTCTGGTATGCGATCGGCGCCCTCGCCATTGGCGCCAAGCCCTTGTCGGAGAAGGTCTCCCGCACGGCCTTCCTGCTCTACATCCTGTTCCTGCAGCTTGCCTCGGCGCACCACCTGCTCGCCGATCCCGGCATGAGCGCGACCTGGAAGATCGTCAACACCAGCTACCTGATGTATCTCGCCGTGCTCGGCTCGCTGATCCACGGGCTGACCGTGCCAGGCGCGCTGGAGGCGGCGCAGCGTCGCAACGGCTACACCAAGGGTGCGTTCGAGTGGCTGCGCAAGGCGCCATGGGGCAACCCCGCCTTCTCCGGCATGTTCCTGTCGCTCGTCATGTTCGGCTTCATCGGCGGCATCTCCGGCGTCGTGCTCGGCACCGAGCAGCTCAACCTTCTGATGCACAACACCATCTATGTGCCGGGCCATTTCCACGGCACGGTGGTGGCTGGCACCACGCTCGCCTTCATGGCGATGACCTACTACGTGCTGCCGCTGATCTTCCAGCGCGACATCGTCTGGCCGAAGCTGGCGCGCTGGCAGCCCTATCTGTTCGGCATCGGTGCCGGCGGCATCTCGCTGTTCATGATGGGGGCGGGCACGCTCGGCGTGCCGCGCCGGCACTGGGACATCACGCTGACGGACGCCATGCATCCGTTCGACCTGCCCTCCGGCGGTTTCCTGATGATGGGGCTGAACGGCATGGCGGCGGTGATCGCCGCGGCCGGCGGCATCCTCTACATCGTCATCACGGTCGGCACCGTTTTGTGGGGCAAGCGCCTCGACAAGGGCGAAGCGCCGCTGACCTTCCCGGTGCACAAGCAGGCGGCGGCCGTGGCCGAATATGGCAGCCACGCGACGGTGAAGCTGCCCGGCACCATCATCCTGGTCTCGATCTTCTTCCTGTCCTTCGTCCTCTACTACTTCGTCAACTGGAAGTACCTGTCGGAAATCTGGCTGCTGCGCTGACAGGCAACCGGAGGAACACCCCATGCTGGCTGCCGCACGGATCGTCGTCACCCTGCTCAAGCTGAGGATCGGGGTCGCCATCGCGGCGAGCGCGCTGGCCGGGCTCGCCGCCACCGCAGGCGAGCCCGCATCGGCCGGCCGGATCGCGGCGCTGACGCTTGCGGTGCTGGGTGCGGCGGGTGCGGCGGGCGCCTTCAACCATTATTACGAGCGCGACAGCGACCGCCTGATGGCGCGCACGGCCGGCCGCCCCTTCGCCAGCGGAGAGCTGAAGCCCGGCGCGGTATGGCCGGTGACGTTTTCCGCCCTGCTCGGCGCCTCGATCCTGCTCGCCTGGGTCTCGGCCGGCACCGTCGCCGCGCTCTACGTGTTCCTCGGCGCCGTCACCTACGGGCTCGTCTACACCGTCTGGCTGAAGCGCCGCACCGTGTGGAACATCGTCGTCGGCGGGCTCGCCGGCTCGTTCGCGGTGCTGGCAGGCGCTGCCGCGATCGATCCCGCGCCGCAATGGGTGCCGAGCATCCTCGCCGTCGTCCTGTTCCTGTGGACGCCGCCGCATTTCTGGAGCCTCGCCGCGGCCAAGGCCGACGACTACGCCGCCGCCGGCGTGCCGATGCTGCCGGTGGTCGCGCCGCAGCGCGAATGGACGCTGGCGATCCTCGCCTACACGGCTACGCTTGCCGCACTGTCGCTGGCGCCGCTCCTGTTCGGCATGGGCTGGATCTACGGCGTGTTCGCCGCTGCCGGCGGCGGCTGGTTCCTGTGGAAGAGCTGGCAGCTCCACCGCGCGCCCTCGCGCAAGGCGGCGATGGCGAATTTCCTCGCCTCGCTGGTGCAGCTCCTGTTGCTCGTCGCCGGCATCTTCCTCCAGGCGCTGGCAGGGTGAGGGCCGTGCTTTCGCCCCTGCGCGCGCTGTGCGCGGCCGGCTTTGCTCTCGCCTGCCTCGCTGCCCACTCCGCTGCCGCCGCCCGCATCGATCCGGCCGAGGCGCTCGCGCGGAGCGAGGCGGCGATCGGCAAGGGCACCGGCGATCACCGCCTGCTCCTTTCCGACGGCCGCACGCTGGCGTTGTCCGATCTCAGGGGCCGTCCGCTGGTGCTGAGCCTGATCTACACGAGCTGCAGCACGGTCTGCCCGACCGGGACGGAGACGCTGAAGGCGTCCGTCGCGGAGGCGCGCAAGGCGCTGGGAGGCGAAGCGTTCCAGGTGCTGACGCTGGGGTTCGATGCCCGCAACGACACGCCGCAGCGCATGCATGCGTTCGCCGCGGACCACCGCATCGACCGCGATCCGCTCTGGCTTGTCGCCAGCGCTTCGCCGGCCGCGCTGGATGCGTTGCTGGAGGAGGTGGGGTTCAGCTACGAGGGCGCCGCCGGCGGTTTCGAGCATGTGGCGCAGACGACCATCCTCGACGCTGAGGGGCGCGTCTACCGGCAGGTCTATGGCGACGACTTCCCGCTCCCGGTGCTGGTCGAGCCGCTGAAGGAGCTGGTGTTCGGCATCAGGGTCAGCTCCTTCACGCCGGCCGCGCTTGCCGACCGGCTGCGTTTCCTGTGCACCGTCTACGACCCGAAGGCGGGCCGCTACCGCATCGACTACGGCATCTACATGGGCATGGGCGCGGGCGCCCTGTCGCTGATGCTGATGGCGTGGGTGATCCTGCGCCTGTGGCTCGGCATCCGCCGGGCGGAACGGGCGAGGGGATGAGCGTGGCGGATGCGGGCGAGACGGGCCGGCGCAACGACTGGCCGCCCCTGCGCGGCCTCAAGGCCGGCTTGCGGCGCATCTTCGATGGCCTGGAGCGAGGGGCGGAGCGGCTGTTCTCGCCGACCCTGAATCCGCTGGCGCAGCTCGGTGCGATCTCCTTCTTCCTGTTCTGGATCGTCGCGGTCAGCGGCATCTACCTCTTCATCTTCTTCGACACCGGCATCGTCGACGCCTATTCGTCGGTCGAATGGATCAGCGGCCCGCACTGGTATCACGCCGGGGTGATGCGCAGCTTCCATCGCTACGCCTCGGACCTGATGGTGGTCAGCGTGGCGGTGCATCTCCTGCGCGAGTTCTCGCTCGATCGCTATCGCGGCACGCGCTGGTTCTCGTGGTTCACCGGCATTCCGCTGATCTGGCTCCTCTATGTCTCCGGCATCACCGGCTACTGGCTGGTGTGGGACATGCTGGCGCAATATGTGGCGATGGTGTCGGCAAAGCTGCTCGACGTCTTCCCGGTGTTCGGCGAGCCGCTGGCGCGCAACTTCCTGACGCCGGAACATCTGTCGAGCCGCTTCTTCTCGCTGCTGGTGTTCCTGCACATCGCCGTGCCGCTCATCCTTTTGCTTGGTATGTGGATCCACATCCAGCGCATCTCGCGGCCGAAGGTGAACCCGCCGCGCCTGCTCGCCGGCCTCATTCTCGCGGCGCTGCTGGCGGTCTCCCTGTGGAAGCCGGCGCTGAGCCAGGGTCCGGCCGATCTGACGCGGGCGCCGGTGGAGCTCGGGCTCGACTGGCTGTTCCTGCCGCTCTATCCGCTTGCCGAAGCCTGGGGCGAATGGAGCCTGTGGGCGCTTCTCGTCGGGGTGTCGACGATGCTGGCCGCCATGCCGTGGCTGCCGCCGTTCCGACGCGCGCCGGCCGCGGAAGTGGACCTGCCCAATTGCAACGGCTGCAACCGCTGCGTCGAGGACTGTCCCTACGAGGCGATCCGGCTGGTGCCGCGCACCGACGACGAGCCGTTTCCGCACCAGGCCGAGGTCGATGCCGACCTCTGCGTGTCCTGCGGCATCTGCATGGGCGCGTGCCCGTCGTCGACGCCGTTCCGGCGAGTGGAGGAACTGAAGACCGGTATCGACCTGCCCGGCCAGCCGCTACGCGAGGTGCGCGAGGCCGTGATTGCCGCCTCGGCCGGATTGAAGGGGCCGCAGCGCGTGCTGGTGCTTGCCTGCGAGCACGGCGCCGGCGGCGGCGAGATCGAAGGCGCCGTCGCCTTTCCCTGCGTGGCGATGGTGCCGCCGTCGCTGATCGACTTCGTCCTGAGCCGCGGCCTTGCCGAAGGCGTGGTGGTGGCCGGTTGCAGCGAGAGCGCCTGCTACAACCGGCTTGGCGTCGAATGGACGAAGCAGCGTTTTGCCGGAGCGCGCGACCCTTACCTGCGCAAGCGCGTGCCGCGCGAGCGGCTGGCCACCATCTGGGCCTCGCCCTTCGAGGCCGGGCGTTACGCGGCGGAGAAGGCAGCGTTCGTCGCAAGGCTCGGAGTGTTGGAAGAGGGCGCGCCGGCGACGGCCGTCGCGGCAGCGCGCAGCAAGACGCGCCAGGAGACGGAGGCATGAGGGAGGCGCTGAGGATGGCGGCCCGCTTCGCCGTGCTGGCGCTCGTCTTCACGGCGGTCGCGGCGCTGTCGAACCGGCCGCTTTACCGCAGCCTGCCGGAAGGCGCCGGCGTGCTCACCCTTTCCTTCAGCCACGGCGCCGACCGCCGCGCCGCCTGCCGTCCGGCGACCCCGGAAGAGCTGGCGAAGCTGCCGCCTAACATGCGCCGGCCCGAAATCTGCCCGCGCGCCCGGCCGCCGATCAGGGTCGAGTTCGACGTCGACGGCAAGCGCGTGTTGGAGGCGGACGTGCCGCCTTCGGGCATCGCCGGTGACGGGCCCTCGCGCGTCCACCGGCGCTTGGTGCTGCCGGCGGGAAGCTACGCCGTCGCCGTGCGCATGCGCGAGCAGCCGGAAGGCGACTTCGCCTGGCATGCCGAACGCGCGATCCGGCTCGAGCCCGGCGCCAGCCGTGTCATCGATTTCCGCGCCGCTGCCGGCGGCTTCGTCTTCCACTAGGCATGAAAGGGAACGTGCGATGGGCCTGATCGAATGGAAGAGCCATTACAGCGTCGGCATCGAGGCGGTCGACCACGAGCACCGGGAATTGATCGACCTGATCAACGAGGTGCACGAGAAGCTGATCGCCGGGGCGAAGGTGCCGGACGTGACGGCATTTCTCGGCGAGATCTTTCGCGGTATCTCGGCGCATTTCGCGCTGGAGGAGACGTTCATGCGCGCGCACGGCTACGACCATCTCGCCCAGCACAAGGCGGCGCACGAGACGTTGCTGGAGGAGATCCGCGACATCATGGATGGCTACGAAGCCGACCCCGACGGCGCGTCGCTGGAGCTGTCGCAGCGCCTCGACGACTGGTTCACGCTGCATTTCAGGACGCACGACGCGCGCTTGCATCATCTCCTCGGCTCGCACGATCATCCCTGAGGGGATGGCGGGCAGGCATCGCCTTTGCGAAAACGCAAGGAGGCGAAATCCGGTCCGCGCCAGAATAGGGCGATCGAAACGGAAGGAAGGAAAGAACTGCCGGTTCCCTGAAGGCCGGAACCGATCAGGGATTTTCCTGCAAATGGGCGCTGAGCGCGGTCGGCCGGTGGTCGGCAGGCAACCGCGGCGTGGAAGCCCCGATTGCGCTGGCCGGCGGGGCGGAACGATGGAGCCACCCCGTGAAGACAATCATCGAACCCTTCCGCATCAAGTCCGTGGAGCCGATCCGCTTCACGACCGTCGAGGAGCGACGCGTCCTGTTGCGCGAGGCGCACTACAACCTTTTCGCGCTGCATTCCGACGACGTCCTGATCGACCTGCTGACGGACAGCGGCACGGCGGCGATGAGCGCGGCGCAGTGGGGCGCGATGATGAACGGCGACGAGAGCTATGCCGGCTCGCCCTCCTTCTTCCGCTTCGAGGCCGCGGTCCGCGACCTGATGCCGTTCCGGCACATCATTCCGACGCATCAGGGACGCGCGGCCGAGGCGATCCTGTTCTCGATCCTGGCGAAGCCGGGGCGCAAGATCCCCTCCAACACCCATTTCGACACCACGCGCGGCAATATCGAGGGCAACGGCGCCGAAGCGCACGACCTCCTCGTCGCCGAGGGCCGCGAGCCGGCTCTCGTCCATCCCTTCAAGGGCAATATGGACCTCGAGGCGCTGGAGGCGTTCCTGCGCCGCCATGGCGAGGCGGTGCCCTGCGTGATGATCACCGTCACCAACAACGCCGGCGGCGGCCAGCCGGTCAGCCTGGCCAACATCCACGGCGCCCGCGACATCGCCCACCGCCACGGCAGGCCGTTCGTCATCGACGGCTGCCGCTTCGCCGAGAATGCGTGGTTCATCAAGACGCGCGAGCCGGGGCAGGCGGGGCGAACCATCAAGGACATCGTGCGCGACATGTTCGACGGCGCCGACGCCATGACCATGAGCGCGAAGAAGGACGCCTTCGCCAATATCGGCGGCTGGCTGGCGCTCAACGACGACGATCTGGCCATGCAGGCCCGCACCCGCCTGATCCAGACCGAGGGCTTCCCGACCTATGGCGGGCTTGCCGGCCGCGACCTCGACGCGATCGCGCAGGGGCTGGCCGAGGTCGTCGACGAGCATTACCTCGCCTACCGCGTGCGCACCAACGAATATGTCGCCGAACGGCTCGGCGCGCTGGGCGTCCCGGTCGTCAGGCCGGCCGGCGGCCATGCCGTGTTCGTCGATGCCCGCGCCTGGCTGCCGCACGTTCCGCCGCTGTCCTATCCGGGGCAGGCGGTCGCCGCCGGCCTCTACGAGGTGGCCGGCATCCGCGCCTGCGAGATCGGAACGGTGATGTTCGGCCGCTCGCCGGACGGCAGTGAGCGGCCGGCCGTCATGGACCTGGTGCGCCTCGCGATGCCGCGGCGCGTCTACACCCAGTCGCATGCCGACTACATCGTCGAGGCGTTCGGCGAGCTCGCGGCCATGAAGGACGCGATCAGGGGCTTTCGCATTATCCGGGAGCCACCGATGATGCGTCATTTCACGGCGCGCTTCGCGCCGCTGGCGTGACCTGCCGGCCGGCCCCCGCCTTGCGCCCCGTCCCTCTGCCGCGGTGCGGCGCGGCGATGGCGGCGGGATGAATCCGGACGGCGGTGCTTTTGGGTGCCGGAACGGGTGTTCAGTCCGGACAGTCGAGGATCTTCGTAGCGACGAGGGCTGCGATCGGCACCGGCTCGATCGGCGCGCGCGGCGCGAAATGGCTCATATCCCCGATTGGGACGGCCGCAACGCTTCAGCCGGTCCGGTCCCGATCATCGTCCCCGCCCCCCAAAGGCGATCTCGACGCGGTCAATCGCCATGCCCGCTCCGGTAGAGCGAATCGCGGAAGGCGACGAGCCTTGCGACCGCCCGCACGCGCCAGGCGGCGCGGGCCGGAAGGTCTTCCAGCGCCAGCACGGCGCGTCGCTGTCCGTCGACCATATCCACGAGCTCCTCGCTCCAGCGGCATCGTGTTTCCCCGCGCGCTTCCCCCATCGAGCGATAGGCCGATCCCATGCGCGCCGCATGAGCCCTTATGCCGCCGGGCGTGTTGAGCTCGGCCGTCTCGAACGGCCCCGACAGGGCCCAGCGCGGCCCGAGCCCCAGACGCACGACCGTCTCCACGCCGGCGACGTCGACGACGCCCTCCTCGACCAGCCGGTACGCTTCCCGCAGCACCGCGCCCTGCAGCCGGTTGAGCACGAAGCCCTCGATCTCCCGCGACAGCGGAACGGCTTCGAACCCTGCCTCGTCGAAGTGCGTCTTTGCCCTGTGCATCGCCGCGGACGTCGTGCCCGGCGCGGGCGCCAGCTCGATCAGCCTGAGAACGGCCGGCGGGTTGACCGGATGCGCCACCAGGCACCGCGCCTGATCGGCCCGATCCGGAACGATCCATGAAATGGGCAGCGCGGAGGAGGCGGTGACGATGAGCGTGTCGGTCTCGCTGCCGTCGATAAGCTGCCGGAAGACCGCCTGCTTGAAGGCAAGGTCCTCGGGCCCGCATTCGATCACCAGCGCGGCTCCGGCAAGCGCGTCGCCGAGGCTTGCGGCACTCGTCAGCCTGCCGCCCCGGTTGCGTTTCAGCCCGGCCTCCTCGATGGCCCTTGCCTGCGCCTCGATGCCTGCCGGAATCGCGTCGCGCCGGGCCGGATCCGGCTCTATCACGGTGACGGCATCCCCTGAATCGAGGAAGACAGCCGCGAATGAAAGGCCGATCGCCCCCGCGCCCAGGATGACCGTATTTCGCACTCTCGAACCCCCGGTGGATTGAGGTTCACATAACGCACATTTGGCCACCTGTCTCGACGGCCGTCAGATGGCGTTCAGGGCCGGGCCTGCGCCGTCCATCGGCGTTGCCTCCTCCCGGTTCGGGGGCGCGATGGCGATCGTCGGCCTGATTCTCGGGGTGGTCGGCGCCGTCTTTCAGGGCGCGGTGTGCTGCGCGCTACCGTCCTGCCTTATCGGCGCAGCACATATCCCTGCGCCTGCATATCCCAGCACCCTACGGTCGCACGGGACAGTTCCGCCTTCCGGATTCGCTGGCTCGGCGTCTTCGGGAATTCGTCTATGCGCTCGACGTAGCGGGGAACCTGGAAATAGGGCATCCGCTCCTCGCACCATTTGATCAGCTCGAGCTCGTCCAGGGCTTCGCCGGGCTTCAGCTTGATGAAAATCTTCAGGTCGTCGTCTCCGGACCCGAGCCCGCTGTCGACGCCGATCAGGGCGCATTCCTCTATGGCCGGATGGCGGGCGATGATCCGCTCGACCTCCCATGCCGAGACGTTCTCGCCCCGGCGGCGGAGGCTGTCGCTCTTGCGGCCTTCGAAGAAGACGTAGCCGTCGGCGTCGACGCGGCCGAGATCGCCGGTCTTGATCCACCCGTCGGATGTCGTGGTGGGTACGGCGTTCAGCGAAACGGAGGTGCAGCCTTCGGTCTTGCCCTTGACCACGATTTCCCCGACGGCGCCGACCGGCACGTCCTGTTCCGTCTCGTCGACGATCCGCACCATGAACCACGGCAGCGGCCGTCCGATCGAACCGCGCGGTCCGCCGACATTGATGGTGACGTAGTTCGCCACCTCGCTCAGGCCGTAGCCCTCGTTGACGCGCACGCCGAACCGCCGGGCGAATTCCTCGGCGATGTCGGGCGGGGAGCCGGCGCCCCAGGCCACGCTGACGGCATGCTGGCGGTCGTCCGCACGGGCAGACTGCTTCAGCAGGATCGGCAGCACGCCGCCGATATAGTGGATCTTGGTCGCCCCGAAAGCCCGCGCCTGGTCCCAGAACTGCGACGCGCTGAACCGCGGCACCAGGGCCAGCGTCACCTTCTCCATGACCGCGGCGAACACGGTCTGATGACCCGACCCATGATAGAGCGGCTCCCAGAACAGCCAGACGTCGCCGGGCTTGGCCTCGCTGATGATCAGGCAGCCGATGCTGCCGATGCGCACGACCCTGTCCGAGCGGCTGAACTTCTTCGGCGCGCCGGTCGTGCCGGAGGTGTAGTTGATCACGAGCGGATCGTCCGGATGGATCGGCGAGGTGACCGGCGCGTCCGATCCGCCGGCGATCAGCGGGGCCAGTTCGTCGAGATGCTGCCCGGCGCCGTCATGGCGCCAGATCACGTCGCGCACCGGCGTTGCCCCGAGCCCCTCGGCGAGGACGGGGCGATAGCGGTTCTCGGCGATCAGGAGGTCGGGCTTCGCATCCGCCAGAAGCAGCGACAGATAGTCTCCCTTGGCGCTGACATTGATCGAGGTGCGCACCAGCCCGATCATCGCGCAGGCAAACAGCGCCACGATATGGTCGGCATGCTGATCCATCATCAGCGCGACGACATCGCCCCGTTTCAGCCCCCGCGCCGCAAGGGCGTTCGCGAGCCGGTTGGCCGAAGCATGCAGCTGGCCGATGCTCAGCGAGCCCCCGTCCCAGATCATATAGGGATGGTCGGGGTCGCTGCGGGCGCGTTCCGCCAGTATGGCGCGGAAGGTGGTCTCGGGCGTATCCGTCCATCGCGCCGGCAGGCGGAAATCGGACTTGGCGGGCGATGTCATTTTCATGCGACCTCAGTGCGGTGCCGTTGCGGATTTTCCGCGCCGGCTGAAGAAATCCTCGATGCCGCCGCGCACGCCCCTGGCCACGTCCTCCTTCCCGCGCACGACGGTCACGCGACGGAATGCCTCCTCGATCGCCGGCAGCGTCTGGTCGCGGAGCCAGGCCTTCGTCTCCGCGTAGGCCGTCGGCGCCTTGGCCGACAACGCCTCGGCCACGGCGATGGCGCGGGGCAGAACCTCGTCCTCGGGGACGATCTCGTCGAGCAGCCCCAGCCTCGAGGCCTCGTCCGCGCCGACATAACGGCCCGTCGTCGCCAGGTTGCGGGCCAGCAGCGGGCCGAGCACCTGGAGCAGGATGGTCGAGCCGGTGATGCACGGCATGCCCGAATTGATCTCGGGCATGCCGAACCGCACCCCCGAATGGCCGATCCGGGCATCCATCAGCAGCACCGCCTGGAAGGCCGAGCCGAGCGCCATGCCGTTCAGCGCCGCTACCGTGGGCTTGGGGAAGAACATGATCGAGCGGTAGAAGGCCAGGAACGCCTTCATCCGTCGGTCGGCCGCGGCGGGGTCGCCCATGGTCGGGTCTGTCAGGTCGGCGCCGGCGCAGAAGGCGCGCGGCCCGGTGCCGGTGACGACCGTGGCGCGGATCTCCGGTTCGGCCGCGGCGGCGTCGAGGGCCGTGCCGATCGCGCCGCGGGTCGCCTCGCTCCACGCGTTGAGCCTGGCGGGGTTGTCGAGGCGCAGGATGAGGATCCCGTTTCTGACCTCGTGTTCGAGCATGTCGGATACCTCCCTAGCGTGCCCGGGAATGGGGATCGAGCCAGTCGCGAAGGCCGTCGCCCAGAAGGTTGAAGCCGACCCCGGTCAGGAACAGCGCGATGCCCGGCAGGATCAGCAACATGGGCTGATCCCACGAGAAGGCGCGCCCGTCGGCGATCATCAGCCCCCATTCCGCGCCCGGCGGCTGCACGCCGAGGCCGAAGAAGTTCAGCGCGGCGCCGGTCAGGATGTTGCTGCCGATGCGCAGCGTGCCGATGGCCATCAGCGGCGTGACGATATTGGGCAGGACATGGCGCAGCACGATCCGCAGCGTGCTGGCGCCGAACAACTGCACCGCGCTGATGTAGTCCTGCGTCATGACCTGCCGCGCGGCGGTATAGGTCACACGGGCAAAGATCGGCGTGCTGTAGATTCCGAGCGCGAGGATCAGCGGCCCCACGCCCCGGCCGATCACCGCGGCAAGGATGACGGCCTGGACGATGCCGGGCAGCGCCAGCAGCGCATCGATGAGGCGCAGGCAGATCGCCTCGATCCAGCCGCGCTTGACGGCGGCGACGAGGCCGAGGGCGGAGCCGAGCGCGAGGCCGATCAGCATGCTGCCGATGCCGATGCCGAGGGAGACGCGCCCGCCCGCCATCAGCCGGGCCAGCTGGTCGCGCCCCTGGTCGTCGGTGCCGAGCGGGTGCTGCGGGCTTGCGGACTGCAGCGCCTTTATCAGGCTCTGCGCGTTGGGGTCGACCTGCCAGATCAGCGGGCCCGCCACGACGAACAGCAGGATCGCGCCGACCAGCACCGCGCCGATGGCGCCGGAGGCGGACCACGGGATCCGGCGCGCCCGCGGCCGGGGGATCGCGCCGATCGCGGGATCGCTCATGTTCTCAACCTCGGATCGATCATCATGTTCACCAGATCGACGGTCAGATTGATCAGCACGAAGGTGATGCCGAAAAGCAGGATCAGCCCCTGTATCATCGGATAGTCGCGATAAAGCACGGCCTGGATCAGCAGCCGGCCGACGCCGGGCCAGTTGAAGACGGATTCCGTGACCACCGCACCGCCGAGCAGCATGCCGGTCTGAAGCCCGATGACGGTCACGGTCGGCACGGCGGCGTTGCGTGCGACGTGCCAGAAAAGCAGGCCGGCGAAGCCGACGCCCTTGCTGCGCGCGGTTCTGATGTAGTCCGCCTGCAGGACCTCGATCACGCTGCCCCGCGTCAGCCGGGCGATCAGCCCGACCTGCGTGCAGGCCAGGACGACGGCCGGCATCACCATATGCTGCCAGGTTCCGGCGCCCGATGTCGGCAGCAGGCGCCAGCGGACCGCCAGCCAGTCGATCAGCACCAGCCCCAGCCAGAAGGCGGGGATTGAGGTCGCCGCCACCGCCAGCGAGGTGATGATCACGTCCGATGGCCGGTTGCGCCGCACCGCGCCGACGGTCCCCGCCGGAACGCCCAGCAGCACCGCGAGCGCCATCGCACAGATCAGCAGCGGCACGCTGTAGCCCAGTCCGTCGATGATCTGGGCATGCACCGGACGGCTGTTGACGGTCGAGATTCCCAGATCGCCCTGAAGCAGACGCCCGGCATAGACCACCAACTGCCCCCAGACGGGCAGGTCCAGGCCCATCTGCTCGCGGATCTCGGCGATCTGATCCTCGGAGGCCGTCGCTCCCGCCATCAGCCGCGCCGGATCGCCCGGCAGGATGCGTATCATCACGAAGACCAGCACGAACAGGATCAGCAGGCTGACGCTGCTGTGCCTCAGGGTGCGCAGGGCGTGCAGCACCTCAGGCACCTCCCTGCGCGATCGGCTCCGGCGTCACGGCGGCGTCGAGTTCGGCGACCGAGGTCGCCACCCCCTGCCGCGCCCGCTCGCGGATGAAGGCGCGCATCCGGTTGACGAGAACGCGTCGCTCGGCCGGCTTGCAGCCCTCGATGCGCGCGCCCATCGCCTCGTAGAGGGGAGCGGGCCACCAGCGATCGAATTCCTCGCGCTCGGGGCCGAGGTCGATGCTTCCGGCGGCTGCCGGGCGGCGCTGCCGCAGGCGCTCGGTTTCGGCTGCGTCGACCGTTCCGTCCGCTTGCAGCGCGACGCCGTAATCGCGTCGCGCCAGCCGCGCGTCGAGCAACCCGTTGGCGACGTCCTCGGCCACCCGGGCCGCATCGCGCATGAACGGGTTGCCGAAGCCGCCGCCGCCGGGACTGACCAGCGTCAGCACGTCGTTCCTGTCGAGATCCAGCACCGTCACCACATCGACGCGCCGCATATCGGGGCGGCCCTCATTGATGACGACCTCGCCCTTGGCGCCGGCCGCACCGCCATCCACGCCCCACGCGCGGAATTCGTAGCGTTGCAGACCCCGGATCGCCACGCGGGCCGGGGTGAGGAACTGGAGGCTGACGCGCGTGCCGTGCCCGCCGCGATAGCGCCCCGCCCCGCCTGTCCCCGACGCGATCCCGTAGGAAAGGAAGCGCACGGCGATTTCCTGTTCGAGGATCTCGACCGGGACGTTGCGCAGATACCACGACACCATCTCGTTGCCGTCGAAGCCGTCGTCCTTCGGCCGCCCGCCGCTGCCTCCGAAAAGCGCCTGGCCGACATTGATGCGCCGCTCTCCGGTCACGGGGTCGTTGGTGGAGATCACCATCACTCCGGTCGAGGCCGGCCCGGATGCCGGCATCATTCCGGGCAGCGCCTTGGCCAATGCGCCCAAGACCATGTAATATATGCGGAAATATGTCGCGACCCGCATCCCGCAGGCGACGTCATCCGTCGGGTTCAGCACCGACCCGTGCGGCGCATCGACCAGGATCGGGCGGACCAGGCCGCTGTTCCACGGAACCGCAGGATCGACGCTCAGGAAGTAGTCCGAGAGTGCCCGGGTCAGCCCCCAATGGCCATCCTGCGAATAGCTGTAGAGGTTGTAGGCGGCGGCCACCTCGGGGTCCGAGCCGCTGAAATCCATCGTCACCGTATCGTCGGCGACGTGCAGCGTCAGCACCAGCCGGATCGGGTCGAGGTTCGGCAGGCCGTCGATATAGTCGTCGAAACTGTAGGAGCCGTTCGGGATGAGGCCGATCAGCGCCCTGGCCCGCTCCTCGGCCAGCGTCAGAAGGGCGCTGGTCCCTTTCGAGAACTCATCGGCGCTGTAGAGCGAGGACAGGGCCTTCAGCCGCCCTTCGCAGACGTTCAGCGCGCCGATAGCGGCAGCGATATCGCCCCAGACCTGCGGGGCCACGCGCGTGTTGTTCATGATCAGAGCGCGGATCTGGCGCGAGACCTGTCCGTCGCGATAGATCAGCGTTGGCGGGAGGCGCAGCCCCTCTTGGAAGATCTCGGTCGCGGCCGGCGACAGGCTTCCGGGCACCATTCCGCCGACGTCGCTGACATGGATGAAGACCAGCGCGCAGCAGACCAGCCTGTCTTCCCAGAACACCGGCTTCCACAGGAAGACGTCGTTGAGATGGGTCGCGAGGCCGCCCGTCGTCTGCGGGTCGTTGCTGATGAAGATATCTCCGGGGCGGATGGCGCCGGGCCCTTCCTCCGCGATGTATTTCAGCGCCGGCCCCAGGTTCATGCCGATCCGCTTGGCGGCGATCTCGCGCGGACAGGCGAAGGCCTCGCCCTCGGGCGTCACCAGCAGCGAGGCGATGTCCCACGTTTCCTTTATGAAGGTGGAATGGGCGGCCTGAAGGATGTTCTCCGCCATTTCGCTGACGATGGCTTCCAACTGGCTGTTGAGCACCTGGAGGAAGACCGCTTCATTGCGCTTCATCGGATACGCTCTCCCACGAGATTGCCGAAGCCGTCCGTGCTCACCCGGAACCCGGAAGGGATGAACATGGTCGTGTCGATCTGGTCGACGACCATCGGCCCCTCGAAGATGTCGCCTTTGGCGATCGCCTCGCGATCGATGGCGACGACCTCCTGCCAGGCTCCCTCGATGAAGATCCGGCGGCGGTGCTCGGCCATGGTCTCGCGCTTGTGGCGCAGGACCGGCATGGCGTCGGGCTTCAGCGTGGTGCCGATGGCCTGCGAGGAAACGGACACGATCTCGATCTCGCCGTCGGGATCGGCATAGCCGTAGCGCGTGGCGTAGCATTCGATGAATGCCCGGCGGATGTCGGCGGCCGACACCACGCCGCCCGGCAACGGCACCTGGAGATCGAAGGACTGGCCCATGTAACGCGCATAGGCCGAGCGGCGGATGAACTGGCCAGTGATCTCCACCCCCTGTTCGCCCAGCCACCTCGTCGCCTCGCGGTCGAGCTCGTCCATGTCCGCGGCGAACTCCGCCGGGTCGAGCTCGGCAAGCGGCAGGTGCAGGACCTTGGGCACCTCGTAGCGCAGGTCGGCGATGATCGAGCCCCAGGCGCAAAGCAACCCGGGAAACAGCGGCACGACCACCCGGTCGATGCCGGCCGCCTTGGCGAAGGTGAAGGAATGCATCGGCCCCGCCCCCCCGTAGGGGAACAGCACATAGTTGGCCGGATTGACCCCGTAGCGGGCCATCAGCGGCATGAAGCGCGCCTGGATCTGGGCGGTGGCCACCTCGACGACCGCCTCGGCGGCCTGCAGGGGGGATAGGCCGATGCTGTCGCCGAGGCGCCGCAGAGCGGCCACGGCGAGATCGCGGTCCAGCCGCAACTCGCTGCCGGCAAAGCGTTCGGCGTCGATCACGCCCAGCGTCACATAGGCATCGGTCAGCGTCGGCTGCTGCCCGCCGCGGCCGTAACAGGCCGGGCCGGGCTGGGCGCCGGCGCTGCGCGGGCCGACATGCAGGAGACCGCTGGCATCGAGCCATGCGATCGATCCACCGCCCGAGCCGATGGACAGCACGTCGAGCGTCGGGATGAACAGCGGGAACTCGCCGACATGGGCGTCGTCGGTATATTTCAGCGTCCCGTCGAGAACGGCCACGTCGAGGCTGGTGCCTCCCATGTCCCAGGCGATGATACGGTTGTAGCCGGCCGCGCGGGCGAAGTAGGTCGCCCCGACAAGCCCCGCCGCAGGGCCGGAAAGCATGGTGTGGACGGCATGATCGCCCGCCGTCTCGACGCTCATGATGCCGCCGTTGGAACGGGTGACGAGCGGCGGCGCGGGAATGCCCAGCTCCCTGGTGCGTTCCTGGAATTCGCTGAGATAATGGCGCATCCGCTCGCCGACATAGGCGTTCATCGCGGTGGTCAGGAAGCGTTCGTATTCACGGGGACGGCGAGAGATTTCCGACGAGGCGCACACGAAGATATCGGGCCATCTGGCCTTGATCGCGTTCAGCGCCTGGCGCTCGTGGGCATCGTTGCGATAAGCGTGCAGGAAACACACGGCAAGGGCCGAAACGCCCTCCTTGTCGATGAGCTGCGCGGCCTGCGCGACCAGTTCCTCCTCGTCCAGCGGCTCGACCACCGCGCCGTCCGCGCTCATGCGCTCCGGCACCTCGCGCACATGGCGCAGCGGGACAAGCTGGCGCGGCAGCGCGCCGTTCAGCTCGGACGGGCGCGGGAAGCGCACCCGGCCGAGCGCCAGCACGTCGCGGAAGCCGGCTGTGGTCAGCACACCGACCTCGGCGCCGTCCTCCTCGATCAGGGTGTTGGTGGCCACGGTCGTCCCGTGGCCAACATGGGTGACGGCTTGCGGGGCGACGCCGCCCCGCTCCAGCAGCCGCTCGATCCCGTCGAGCGCAGAACGGGCGGGGTTGGCGCGCACCGTCGGTACCTTGATCAGTTCGACGGCGCCGTCGTCGTTGTGGACGAGAATGCAATCGGTGAACGTCCCGCCCACATCGACGCCGATCCTGGCCTGCCCGCCTGCGCTGTCCCGGGTCACTTCCAGTACGCCCCGCTGAAGATGTGGCCTTCACCCGAGCTGAGAGCCAGGCCGGCGAGGCCCTTGCGCTGCCCGACCAGGTAGGACGGCGAGACGAGGAAGACGGCCGGCGCGTCCTCGTAGACCATCTTGACCGTATCGGCGATCAGCCTCGCCCGCTCCTCGGGGTCGAAGGCTTCGTTGAGGGTCGCGCAGGCATCCGTCACCGCCGCGTTCTGGTAGTTGCCGAAATTATACGCGTTGCCGGGCAGATAGACCGAGCACAGCAGCGCAGCGCCGTCCATCTGCGGGAAGCCCCACGCCATCTGCACGAACTTGCCGCCGACCTTCGATTCCGCCTGCGCGGCGGCGAAGAAGGTGGCGAACTCGTCGATCTGGAGCGAGGTCGGAACCCCGATCTCCTGCAGATAGCCGGCGATGATCTGCGCCAGCCGTGCGTCGCCCGGCTGCCGGCCACGGCTGGCCAGAAGCGGGATCGTCGGAAAAGGCTTCCCGTCGCGCATCAGCACGCCCGCCTCGTTCTTTTCCCAGCCGGCCTCCGCCAGCAGCGCGGATGCTCCCGCGGGATCGTACCCGTAAGGTTCCAGCGCCTCGTAGCCGAAGACGCCCGGTCCCATCGCGTTGTCGGCGGGCCGCGCCGTGCCCTGATAGAGCGTCTCGATGATCTGGTTGCGATCGATCGCCAGATTCAGCGCCCGGCGTACGCGCTGGTCCTCCATCTCGGGCAGGCCCATGGGCAGATGCAGGATGAACAGCCGGATCGAAGGCAGCGTGGTGATCTCGATATTCGGATCGCCCTCGGCGCGGGCGCGGCTTTCGGGGGTCAGGTAGAGGTCCAGGTCGGCCTCTCCGCTGAGGAAGGCGGCCAGCCGGGTCTGGTCGTCAGAGCGCGAGCGCGCTTCGATCCGCTGCAGCTTGGCGGCCTCGCCCCAGTAATTGTCGTTGCGCTCGAAATCCACCTCGTCGGGAAGGTTGAATTTCGACAGCTTGAACGGCCCGGTGCCGGCAATGATCTGGTTGCCCGATTCCAGCGACCCGTCCGCGATGGACTTGGGGCTGATCATGCTGGCAGCGGTGTGGCTCAACGCGATCGGCAGGCCGCTGAAGGGTTTCGAGGTGCGCAGCCGCACCGTATGCTCATCGACCGCTTCGGCGCCCGTCAGCGAGCCGAGATTGGTGCGCGAGGGGTTGGGCTTCGAGGCGTCGAGGACATGGGTGAAGTTCGCGACGACCGCCTCGGCGTTGAACGGCGTGCCGTCGTGGAAGGTCACGCCCTGGCGCAGATGGACGAGCCAGGAGAGCCCGCCTTCCTCGACCTCCCAGGATTCCGCCAGCAGGGGCTCGATGGCGCCTTGCGTGTTCACGCGGGTCAGCTGCTCGAAGGCCGAGCGCAGAAGCGCGCCCGACAGCACCGAGGACGTGCGCTGCGGATCCAGCGTCTGGGTGGGCGAGGCCAGCACCAGCCGCAGGCTGTCCTGCTGTGCGTGGGCGATGGCGGGAAGATGCGTGGCGCATAGCAGCGCGGCCAGAAGAAGCTTGTGTTTCATTGATAGTCTCTCCCTGTGTTTTGGCTGTACTTTCAATGCTAAGCTCTGTGGCGCACCCGTCGCCGGGCAGGGACGCCCATGGTCAGGGGGTGTCGAAGACCCCCGTTATCGTCAGGCTGCCGTCAGGCACCAGATGGGCCAGCAATGCCTCGCCCGCCTCGGCGATGGCGTGGCGCGCGGCGCGTTCCGCCGCGTCCGGTTCCACCGCCTCGATGGCCGAGACGATCTTGCGGTAGTTGTCGCGCGAGCGCGGCAGGCGGTCGGGCAGCAGGATCGAGATATGGCGGAACCGCACCGCTTTGAGGTCGAGCGGCCTCAGCGCTGTCGCGATGTGAGGGTTTCCGGAAGTGGCGACGATGGCCGTATTCAGCCGGCCCATCACATCCAGGTAATGCACCGGGTCTCCCTCGCCCACGGCGATATCCAGTTCGTCCATCAGCCGCTGGAGGAGTGCGATGTCATGGTCCTGACGCCGGAATGCCGACAGCCGCGCCGCCAGACCATAGAAATGCGCCCTGCAGATATAGGTATCCGCGGCATCTTCGGGCAGCAGCGGCGACACCCACGCTCCGCGGCGTGACAGCACCGAGATCAGCCCCTCGCCCTCCAGCAGGCGCAAAGCCTCGCGAACCGGGGTGCGCGAGGTGGCGAACGCCTTTGCCAGCTCTTCCTCGTTGATCTTCTGCCCTGCCGAAAGCTTGCCGGTCAGGATCGCCTGCCGGACGCTCTTGGCGATGAAGACGGGCAGGCCGACGACGTCTGTGACCGGCTGCGTCCAGGTTTCTGTGTTTTGTGGATTGTCGACATTGTTCATTGTGTTAAGCTAGTCCCGCTTTCTCATTCTGGCAAGCACGAAATCGGCCGGCGATCGCCGGCCAGACGCAGGGCAGTAGCAGACGCGCTGCAACAAGAGGAACCTGCATGTCGGCCTCGGAACCGGTCCTGAGTGTCTCGAATCTCTCGGTTTCCTTCCGCTCCGGGGGGGATTGGAACCGTGTGGTGAACGGGGTTTCGCTGGATATCGCTCCGCGCGAGACGGTCGCGCTGGTCGGCGAATCCGGGTCGGGAAAGAGCATCACCGCCTTGGCCGCGATGGGGCTGACGCCGCGCGAGAACTGCCGGGTCGAGGGCTCGGTAAGGCTGCTCGGGCGCGAGATCCTGCGCCTGCCCGAATCTCGCATGCGCCGGATACGCGGCAACGACATGGCGATGATCTTCCAGGAGCCGATGACCTCGCTGAACCCGGTGATGACGATCGGCTTCCAGATTGCCGAGGCGCTCAAGCTGCATCGCGGCCTGTCGCACGGCCAGGCAAGGGCGGAAGTGCTGCGCCTTCTCGAGCGGGTGCGGATTCCCGCGGCCCGCAAGCGGCTGAACGAGTATCCGCACAATTTTTCAGGCGGGATGCGGCAGCGCGTGATGATCGCGATGGCGCTGGCGTGCAGTCCCCGCCTGCTGATCGCTGACGAGCCGACGACGGCGCTGGACGTGACGATCCAGGCGGAGATCCTCGAACTCATCGCGGCATTGCAGGCGGAAGAGGACATGTCTGTCCTGTTCATCACGCATGACATGGGCGTCGTCGCGGAGATCGCCGATCGCACCGTCGTCATGTATCGCGGCGATGTGGTGGAGACCGCGCCGACGGCGGATATCTTCGCGCATGCATCGCATCCCTATACGCGCGCGCTCCTTTCCGCCGTGCCGAAGCTCGGATCGATGCGCAACCACGCGCGGCCGATGCCCTTTCCGATCGTCGATCCGCAGACCGGCATCCCCGCCCCGTCCGTCGATCTGCCCGACACCCGCCGGGCCGATGGCCGCCCCTTGTTGCAGGTCGAGGGGCTGACGACGCGCTTCGACATTCGTTCGGGGGTTTTCGGCCGGGTTTCGGCGCGCGTCCATGCGGTCGAGAACGTGTCCTTCGACCTTCGGCACGGCGAAACGCTGGCCCTGGTCGGTGAATCGGGCTGCGGCAAGTCGACCACGGGCAAGTCGATCCTGCGGCTCTATCGCCAGGCGCAAGGATCGGTGAAGCTGGACGACGTCGACATCCTCAAGCTGCCTCACCACCGCCTGACGGAACAGCGGCGCCGTATGCAGATGGTGTTTCAGGATCCCTTCGCTTCGCTCGATCCCCGCATGACCGTCAGCACGGCCATTGCCGAGCCGCTGGTGGTCAACCGGCTTGCCGCATCGGGGGAAGCGAGAGAGCGTGTGGCGGAGCTTCTGCGCGAGGTCGGTCTGTCTCCCGACGTGGCGAGCCGCTTCCCGCACGAATTCTCGGGCGGCCAGCGGCAGAGGATCTGCATCGCCCGCGCACTGGCCGTCAAACCCGAGCTGATCGTCGCCGACGAGGCCGTCTCGGCGCTCGACGTCTCGGTCAAGGGGCAGGTCATCAACCTGATGATGGAATTGCAGGCGCGCCTCGGCCTCAGCTACCTGTTCATCAGCCACGACATGGCGGTGGTGGAACGCATCAGCCATCGCGTCGCCGTCATGTATATGGGCGAGATCGTCGAAATCGGCAGTCGCGCCGAATTGTTCTCCAACCCGCAGCACCCCTATACCAGACGTTTGCTGGAGGCCGTGCCGATCCCCGATCCGACCCGGCGGCGCGTCCGGCGCGGGCTTTCGACATCCGGCATCAAGAGCCCGGTCCGCACGGCGGATTACCGCCCGCCGGCGCGGCGCTACCGGGCCGTGGCCACCGACCATCTGGTGATGGAATGGGACGAGGACGAGCAGGCCGCCTGGGAATCGCGGGCGGCCGAAGCCTGATCACCCGAAAGGCGCAGCATGACATCCGTGAAAGTTCATCAGGCCATTGCCGGCATGCTGATGGCCAATCGGGTCGAGACCCTGTTCGGCCTGATGGGCGATGCGAACATGTTCATGATCGACAGCTATGTGCGCGAATTCGGCGGCACATTCGTCCCGGCGGGACATGAGGCGGGCGCGACGCTCATGGCTCTGGGCTATGCCGCGATGTCGGGCCGGGTCGGGGTCTGCTCTGTCACGCACGGGCCGGCGATGGTCAACACCGCGACCGCGCTTGCCCAGGGGGTGCGGGCGTCGCTGCCCCTCGTCGTGATCGCGGGCGAGACACCCGTGCGCGATCTGCAGCACAGCCAGCGCATCTCCCAGCGCGAGTTCGCCGCTGCCGCCGGCGCGGGAGTCGAGCAGGTGCGTGCGCCCTCGACCGTGGCTGAAGATGTGCTGCGCGCCCTGCGCCGCGCCGTTCTGGAACGGCGGCCGATCCTGCTGAACGCGCCCATCGACTTCGAGTTGCAGGAGGCCCCCGGCTTCGCCCCCCTGCGCCTGCAGCTTCCCGAGGACCGCGGCACGGTCGCCGCCAGCGACGATCTGGACAATGCGATCGGCATGATCGCCGCGGCGCGCCGTCCGGTCGTCCTCGCCGGCCGCGGCGCGATCTCGCCCGAGGCCAGAACCGCGATCCTGCGATTGGCCGAACGGATCGGCGCGCCCCTTGCCACCACGGTCAAGGCCAAGGATTTGTTCCGGGGCGAGCCGTTCGACCTGGGCATTTGCGGGACCATCAGCCGCGACGGGACGGCGCAGATCATCGCCGAAAGCGATTGCATCGTCGCCTTCGGCGCCAGCCTGACCGCCAGGACCCTGCCCGAAGGCGCGTTCCGTCGCGGCAAGAGGATCATCCAGGTCAATCTCGAGCCCGCCGAGATCGGCAGGAACCTGACCCCGGACGCGGGGCTGGTGGGGCGCCTCGATGAGGTTGCGAGGATCATCCACCACTGGCTGGACGAGGCCGGCATCCCGTCCTCGGGCTATCGCTCGGACGAGCTTGCCGGACGCATCGCCGCCCCGCAGCCGCAGGCACCCGCCGCGCCGCGCCCCGGAACCGTCGTCATCGCCGAGGCGATGCAGGCGCTCGACCGCCTGCTGCCGCCCGACCGGCTGGTCGTCACCGATGCCGGGCGCTTCATGCTGTCGGTATGGCGCGCGATCGGCGTGGAAGGGCCACGATCCTTCCTGATCACCAACGATTTCGGCTCGATCGGCTTCGGCGTCGCGCAGGGGATCGGCGCCGCCTTCGCGCGCCCCGGCCAGCCGGTCGCCGTCTTCTGCGGCGATGGCGGCTTCATGCATGGCGGACTGGCCGAGTTCAACACGGCGGTGCGCACCGGGCGCGACCTGATCGTCGTCGTCTGCAACGACAGCGCTTACGGCGCCGAATACATGAAGTTCCGCGACCGGGATCAGGCCGTGGATCTCAGCGAATTCCGATGGCCCGATTTCGCCGATGTCGCGCGCAGCCTCGGCGGCGAGGGCGTGACCGTCGCGGGCGAGGACGACTGGCCGGCCGTTGCGCACGCCGTCGCCAGCCGCAAGGCGCCGCTGCTGATCGACATCCGCTGCGACCCCGACCTGATCCTCTGGCACTGAGCCGTGATATGGCGGCAGCCCGGCCTATCGTGGAAGGTGGGGTGCTCCGCCGGCTTCAAGCGTCCCGACGGGGAAACCGACGGCACATGCGGGCGAGACGATCGTGATCGGGGTCCGGCTCGCGGCGTTACCGAACGTCTCCGTATCGGAAGTATGATGGTCGGTCGCCAGCGTCGGCATATCGCATCCGGTTTCGCCGACATCGTGTCCGCTATGCGCGAAACCGGCCGCCCGTTCCTCATTTCAGCAGATTGTGCTCGATGCAGACGGTATTGATGCTTCGCAGCAGCGCCTTGCTTCCCTCCGTAAGCTCGATCTCGGCGGCGTGAACCAGTCCGAGAGGGCGGGCGAGGGTTGGCAGCGCGTTGGACGGCGAGATATGCTCCAGCGGTATGTAGCGCAGGCTTCCGAGGGACGCGCCTTTTTCGGCTGAGAATGCCGGCATGATACCTATGAAGTCGGTCTTACGGGCCACTTCGCGCAGAAAGACCAGGGAATTGCTCTCGATCGGCCGGGTGGTGACCTCGATGTTCTCGCTGGCGGCGAGCCTGCACACGCTCTCCCACAGGGGCAGGGCGTCTTCGAGCATGACCCATCGCGAGGCCAGAAGGTCCTGAAGGGAGATCTCCTTTTTGGTGAGCAGCCTGTGACCGGCCCGGACGACGAGGGCGAAGCTGTCGTCGAACAGTTTCTGCACCTTGAGGTCCGGCCCCCTGGTTCTCTCGTCCAGGACCGTGACCAGGAGATCCAGGTCGCCCCGATGCAGGTCGACCAGAAGCTCCGACAGCGTCCCGCTGCGAACCCTGACCTTCAGGTTCGGGCGCTTGCGCGCGACCCGGATAACCGCCTTCGGAATGATCTGGTCGAGCACGCCCGGCCCGGGCGTCACGCCCAGGGAGACGATCCCCGTCAGCTTCCCCTTGATATGGTCGATATCGTCGTTGGCACGCCGGAATTCGGCGGTGATGGAGCGCGCGCGGCGATAGAACGATTCACCGAAGACGGTCAGCTTGACGCCGCGCGGGCCGCGATCGAGCAGCCTTACCCCGAGTTGCTCTTCCAGCAGGCGCAGGCTCTTGCTCAGCGCGGGTTGCGAGACGTTCAGCCGCTTGGACGTCCTGCTCAGGCTCCCGCTCTCGACGACGTCCACGAACCGTTCCAGTTGTTTTTGATCCAACGCGATATTCCCAACAGTAATGACTCGAACAACTTCTGAACTGGATGGCTATCGTTTGCAAGTCTACTCACCCATACATTTCGGGCGCCACGAATGGCGGCGCGGGCCGGTGTCGGGCCGGCAATGGAGCGAAGCATGATCAGACTGCCCATCAGTCACGGCGCCACGGCCGATATCATCCCCATCTTCCGGGAGGGATTGAAGCAGTCGCGCGTCCGCGCCGGCGAGAAGGTCGTGGTGTATGCCGACAGCTTCACCAATCCGGTCTATGCCCCCGCCTTCATGGCCGCGGCCCGCGATCTCGGTGCGGAGGCCTTCATCGTCGTTCAACCGCTCATCAATGCCGACGCGACGGTCAGGATCGGGCGCGCCAGCCCCCAGCCGCTCATCATCGAGGTGATGAAGCAGGCGGATTTCGTCGTCGACGTCTCGACCGGCGGGATGCTCTATTCGAACGACCACGAGGCCATCCTTGCCACGGGCACCCGCATCCTGCGCGTCCGGGAGCCCGAGGACGTGCTGCTTCGCCTGATGCCAAGCCAGACGGTCAGGGACCGCGCGGAGCGGGGCGTTGCCCGCTACGGGGGCGTCCGGCAGGTGCGCATCACCTCGCGCGACGGCACCGACCTCGTCATGCTGAAGGGCGCGCGCGCCGCCTCGAACCAGTACGGCATGGCGGATGCGGCCGGGCGCTGGGATCATTGGGGCACCGGACTGGTCTGCACCACCGTGGAGGAGGAGACCGTGGAAGGGCTCCTCGTGCTCTCGCCGGGGGATATTCTCTTCCCGTTCGAACGCTACGTCACGCAGCCGTTGCGGATTCATTTCGAAAAGGGAACGGCGCGCCGCATCGAGGGCGGGCGCGAAGCGGTGATGCTGGACGGTTTCCTCAACGACCGCGGCGACGAGGGCGCACGGCGGCTCTCGCATATCGGCTGGGGCATCGAGGATCGCGGCTCCTGGGACACGCTCTCGCTCAGGAGCTGGGACAATGCCGGCGGCGTCGAGGCCCGCTCGTGCTACGGCAACGTGCTGCTCGCGATCGGCGAGAATCGCGATCTCGGCGGCAGCAACGCTTCGCGCCTCCACATCGACATGGCCTTGCGCAACACCCGCCTCGAGCTTGACGGCGAGCCGATCGTCGACTGCTGCGCGTTTGTCGATCGGTCGGTGGCCTGAGGCGCATGTCCATCGGCGAACGCATCCCGAGGGTCGAGGACGCGCGCTTCCTGCGCGGCGAAGGACGCTACGTGGCCGATATCGCCATGCCCTTCATGGTGGAGGCGTATATTCTGCGCAGCCCGTACCCGCATGCGCGCATCCGCGCGATCGATGCGAGCGCGGCCCTGGCGCTCGAAGGCGTCGAAGCGGTTATCACCGCCGCCGATCTTCCCGACGACCTGCCGCCGATCCCCTGCCGCATCCCCACGCATGGCGACCTGCAATCTTATCTGCAGCTTCCGCTCGCGCGCGACCGCGTCCGCTATGTCGGCGAGCCCGTCGCCGTGATCGTCGCCAAAAGCCGCGCGCTTTGCGAGGATGCGGCGGAGCTGGTGGATGTCGATTTCGATCCCCTTCCCGCTGTCGTCGACCCGGAAGCCGCGATGCGGCCCGATGCCGCGCGCGTGCATGAGCAAGGCAATCTCGCCGGGCGCTGGGGCTTCGATCTCGGGAATATCGAAGACGCATTGGAGAATGCCGCCCATGTGGCCCGCGAGACCTTTTCCATCCAGCGTCATACGGCGATGCCGCTGGAGACGCGGGGGCTGATCGCTTCCTACGATGTCGGGCGCAACCTGCTCGACATTCACGGCCCCACCAAGGTCGTCCACACCAACCGGAACATACTGGCGGCCATGCTCGGCATGGGCGAGGCGGAAATCCGCATGGTCGAGCCGGATGTGGGCGGCAGCTTCGGCGCCCGCGGCGAATTCTATCCTGAAGACTACCTCATTCCGTTCGCCGCCATCCGGCTGCGCAAGCCCGTCCGCTGGATCGAGGACCGGGTGGAGCATTTCGCTTCGATCAACCATTCGCGCGACAGCACCTTCGAGGTCACGGCCTGCGCCGACGCCGAAGGTATCGTCACCGGCTTCGACGTGCGCCTGGTCGCCGACATGGGTGCGTTCATCCGCACCCACGGCGACGTCGTCCCGTCCCATTCGGCGGCCTCCTTCCCCGGGCCGTACAGGGTGCGGAACTACCGGATCGACGCGATGACGGTGATGACCAACAAGACGCCGACGGGCACCTATCGCGCCCCCGGCATGTTCGAGGCCAATTTCGCTCGGGAGCGCATCCTCGACCGGCTTGCCGCGGAGATCGGGATCGAGCCGGCCGAGCTGCGCCGCAGGAACCTGATCCCCGCCGATATGATGCCCTGGCCGGTGGGAACGGTGAGCGTGAAGCGCCCCACCATCTTCGACAGCGGCAATTTCCCATATGTGTTCGAGCGCGCGCTTGAAGCCTACCGGTGGGACGCCCCCTTCGAGCGCCAGGCTGGCAGGTGGCTGCGGGGACGCGGCATCTGCGCGCTGGTCGAACCCTCCGGCCTCGGCCCTTTCGAAGGGGTGCGCATCGAGGTCGACCAGCGTGGCCGTGCCACCGTTTTCAGCGGCTCCAGCAATCAGGGCCAGGGCCACGAGACGGTCCTGGCGCAGATTGCTTCGAGCACGCTCACCATCCCGGTCGAAAACATCCGCGTGCGTCACGGCGATACCGGCATCATCACCTTCGGGGGCGGCAGCTATGCCAGCCGCACCGCCGTTCTTGGCGGCAACGCCGTCCACAGCGCCGCGGTCGGCATTCGCGACAAGGCGCTCCGGACCGCCAGCGCGAAATTCGACATACCGCTGGAGGAATTGTCGCTGCGCGAAGGCGAGATCTGGCGCGGCGGCAAGAACGAGCCGGTCATCTCGCTCGGCGGCATCGCCCGCATGCTGATGCCGGGCAACCCGGAATTCCTCAAGCCGCCGTCCGATATCAACATCCCGGACAATGACGGGCTCGTGGTCACCTCCTACATACGCGGGGTGCCGGGCGGAACCTCGGCTTTCGCCGTGCACATGGCCGACGTGCTGGTAGATCCGCGCACCGGCGAAACCCGGGTGGAGAACTATTTCGTCGCCTGCGATATCGGCCGGCAGCTCAATCCCCTGATCGTCGAGGGTCAGCTCGTCGGCGGTGTCGCACAGGGGATCGGCGGCACGTTTCTCGAGGAACTGACCTACTCCGACGACGGACAACTGACCACCGGCACGTTCGCCGATTATCTCATTCCGAATGTCTACAACATGCCGCCCGTCGGCACGCTCGTGCTCGAGGAAACGAAGGCGCCCGGCAATGTGCTGGGCGTGAAGGGCGTGGGCGAAATCGGCCCGTCCGGCGTCCCGGCGGCCATCGGCAACGCCATTGCCGATGCGCTGAAAGCGACCGCCGGCCTCAACGTCCTGCCGCTCACCCCCGAGCGGGTCCTGGCGGCGGTTTCCGCGGCGGCAAGCCCATGAGGCCGGCTGCGTTCGAATACTACGCCCCTCGGACCCTCGAGGCGGCGCTCGACATGCTGGCGAGCGAGGGGCCGGATGCACGGGTGATCGCGGGTGGCCAGAGCCTGGTGCCGATGCTGGCCCTCAGGCTTGCGCGCCCGACGGCGCTGATCGACCTCAACCGTATCCCGGAGCTTGCGGGGATCCGTCAGGTGGGGTCCGCCATCCATATCGGCGCGATGACCCGGCAGGCTCACGCGCTCGCATCGCCGCTCGTCTTGGCCCAGATGCCGCTCCTGCACTACGGGCTGGAAAATGTCGGGCATCCTCCCACCCGCGCCCGCGGCACCATCGGCGGCAGCCTGTCGCATGCCGATCCCGCCGCCGAGATATCCGCGGTCATGCTCGCCTACCGGGCTCACATGGTGCTGAGGAGCAAGCGCGGCGAGAGGGTCGTTCCCGCGGAGGAATTTACCCTCGGCACGTTCGAGACGGCGATCGAGGAAGGCGAGATCCTCACCGAGATCCGCGTGCAGGCGCGGCCGGGAGAAGGCACCTCGCTGGTCGAGCTTTCCCGTCGCAGGGGGGACTTCGCCATGGCCTCGGCTGCGGCCCGTATGGCGCTCGCCGAAGACGGAACCTGCGCATCGGCCCATCTCGTTATCGGCGCCGTGGCTCCGCTGCCGCTCAGGTTCGACGCGGTCGCCGCCGCGCTCGAAGGCCGGATCGTGACGGAAGATCTCGTGCGCGAAGCGGTCGGCCTCATCGATCTCGACCTTTTCGAGTTCGACAATGCGGATATCAGCCTCGCCTATCGCCGAAAGATCGGCCCGGTCCTCGCCGAGCGCGCCCTGTTGCAGGCCCGCGACCGGGCGAAAGGTTTGCCCGAATGACCCTCCGTCAGGTGAAACTTACCGTTAACGGCGCCAGGGTGTCGATGGACGTCGAGCCGCGCCAGAGCCTTGCCGATGCGCTGCGGACCCATCTCGGCCTCACCGGCACACATCTGGGTTGCGAGCACGGGGTCTGCGGCGCCTGCACCATCATCGTGGACGGCGAACCGGCGCGCGGCTGCCTGATGCTCGGTGTCCAGGCGGAAGGCGCGGAGGTGCTGACCGTGGAGGGCGTCTCGCCGCCCGACGGCCTGTCGCCGATCCAGGAAGCCCTGCATGAGCATCACGGCCTCCAATGCGGGTTTTGCACGCCCGGCATGGTGATGGCGCTTCATCATCTCTTCACGACCACGCCTTCGCCGAGCGAGGCCGAAATCAAGGAAGCGATATCCGGGCAGCTATGTCGCTGCACCGGGTACCAGGGAATCGTCTCCGCTGCGAAAGCCGTCGCGCAAAAGCGGAGAAGCCAGCCAGACCATAGCACGGTAACCGAGGAAGAAATTTCATGCCGATCTGCATAAATATCGATGACATCAAGGAAGGTCAGAACGTACTGCAGACGCGTGGCGGCGTCATGTCGACCAAGATGGTCTACGGAAACGACTGCAACATGATGATCGCCGTGCGCGGCCCCGGCTACCACTCGCATCCGCATACGCACGATGCCGAGCAGATCAACTACGTTACCGAGGGCGAAGTGTGGGTCTTCATCAACGACGACGGCTTCCTGATGAAGCCGGGGGACCTGTGCCGGATCCCGCGCAATGCCGTGCACTGGGCCTGGAACCGCAGCGACAGCAACGTCACCCTGATCGAGGTTCACGCGCCGGCCTGCGATCCTCTCGTGCGCAAGAATGCCGTCGGCCTCTATTTCGAGGGCGAGACCCCCGACCTTTCTTCCGCGGTCGATACGCTTCGCGAGGGGATCGACACCGATCCGATGGAAATCGAGGCCAGGGTCCTCGGCCTCAGCGTCGACGAGCTCAAGGCCGAGCTGGATGCGGCAGGCTGATCGGCCCGGGCGGCGGAAATAGCGCTCGATTCGTGTGATTTCGGACCCGCGCGATATTCCAGCCCCGACGATGCGGGTCCGTCTCCGGCAATCCGCGCTCGTGAAAGGAAAGGCATGTCAGCAGACAGGATGCGGATCGTCGACGCCCATCATCACCTTTGGGATCTCAACCGGATCTACTATCCCTGGCTGTGCAGGCGTCCGGTCGGGCCCTCGATCTGCGGCAACATAACGCCCATCACCGACAATTTCACGCTGGACCGCTATGTGGCGGGGTTCGGCCGCCACAAGGTGGTGAAGTCGGTCCATGTCGAGGCGGGGGCCGACCCCCTGAAGGCGGTCGACGAGACGGCGTGGCTTCAGGGGATCGCGGACGAGCACGGCTATCCGCATGCGATCGTCGCCAAGGTGGAGCTTCACCGGGCCGACGCTCCGGCCGTGATCGAAAGACAGGCAGGCTTCCCCAATGTCCGCGGCATCCGCCAGATGATCAACTGGCACGCGGATCCCCGCAAGGTGTATGCGCCGGAGAACTATCTCGAACATTCGACGTGGCTGGAGAATTTCGCCTGTCTCGGCCGCTACGGGCTGAGCTTCGACATGCAGATCTATGCCGGGCAGATGCATCAGGCCTACGAGCTTCTCAGGAAGTTTCCGCAGGTGCCGGTGGCGATCGTTCACTCGGGCATGCCCATCGACCGCTCGATGGAAGAGCTTCGGGCCTGGAAGCAGGGGCTCGCGCGCCTGGCCGAGCTCGACCACGTCCATATCAAGATGTCCGGGCTGGGCATGGTCGACCACACCTGGAGCGTGGAATCGATCCGCCCCTACATCTATACGATGATCGAAATCTTCGGCCCCGGGCGGGCCATGTTCGGCAGCAACTTCCCCGTCGACGGGCTTTACAGCAGCTTCGAGACCCTCTTCGACGCCTTCGACGTCATCACCCGGGATTTTTCCGCCGCCGAACGCGAGGCGATGCATGCGGTGACGGCCGAACGGTTCTACAGGATCTGATCCGGCCGCCGCCCGAAGACGGCTTCCAGCCTCGCGCCGAGATCGAGAAGCTCGAAATCCGCCTTGCGCTTGCCCACGAGCTGAATGCCGACGGGCAGCCCCAGGCGGCCGAAGCCCGTTGGAAGGGCAAGGCTGGGAACGCCCAGCAGCGTCCACGGCACGCAGGGCGCGGGGTTTCCCGTGCCCTCGCTCAGGAGCGGCGCTTCGCCCAGGGCCGGCAATGTGAGGATCGCGTCGAAGCCGTCGATCTCGCGTGCGAAGCGCGCGACCAGCTCGTCTCTTTCCGAAAGGTCCCGGGCATAGGCGGCGTCCGCGATGACCTCGCCCTTTCGCACGAGCTCTTCGATATGCCCGCTGACGAGGCCGCCGTGCCGGTCGATGATCGGCCGGTAGATCCGCGCCGCCTCGTGGCACAGGATCGTCTCCGCAAGCGCCTGGGCACGATCGAAGGCCTGCGGGAGCTCCATCTCCGACACGTCCATGCCGCCGGCGCGCAGGCGCTCCGCGGCGTCTTCCACGACCTGCCGCTGCGCCGGCGAGGCCGCCTCCCAGAACGGGCCCCGGACCAGGCGCAGGCGCGGCGCCCGCCCCTCGTCGGGTGCGGATGCCGGTGGCGTGGCGACGAGGCGATGAACGGTGCGGATCAGCCCGGCCGACCGGGCGAGATAGCCGGCGTGGTCGAGCGAGGGCGACAGCGGCTGCACGCCCTCCAGGGACAACGCGCCGTAGCTGGGCTTGAAACCCGCGACGCCACAGAACGAGGCAGGCCGGATGATGGAGCCGAAGGTCTGCGTGCCGAGCGCCAGAGGCACGATGCCCGCGGCCACGGCCGCAGCCGACCCGCTTGAAGAGCCGCCGGGCGTATGAAGCTCGCCGAACGGATTGACCGTCGGCCCTGCCTGACGCCAGGCGAACTCCGTGGTGACCGTCTTGCCGACGATATAGGCGCCGAGCGCGCTCAGACGCCGGACGAGGCCGGCATCCTCCGCCGGTATATGCCCGCGATAGATCGGCGAGCCGTAGGCGGTTTCCAGGCCGGCGGTGTCGTAGAGATCCTTGACGCCGATCGGCACGCCGTCGAGTGGCAGGGACGGCCGCGGCAGGTAAGGCGCAGGGTTGAGGACGGTGAAGGCCTTGAGGCGCGGATTGGCGCGCGCGGCGGCTTGCCTGCTGCGCGCGACACGCGATTCCGGCGTATCCGCGGGCGTCGTGCCGGGTTCCGGGGAGGGCGCCGCCCTTTCGGGCTTTCCCGCCATGTTTCCGGCTTCGTGTCGCGCCTTGCTCACGTCCATTTCCCTGCCTGCCGCCGCACGACCATTCCACACCCCGAAAGCGCGGGCAAATCGAGACGGGAGCGCGACATAGCCAAAGGTTATGGGCGGGACAGGAACTCATTGGCCTCCGGAAGATCCCATCGTTAGGGCTTGCGGCAGCGGCGCCGCCCGACCTTGCGCGAATGCGGTCGACCGCCATGCGCGCCGATCGCCGGCCGTGTGGCTTGAGAGGGACCCGATGGCATTTACGCTCAGCAACGAGGTTTTGCTGGCTTCGAGCCCGGAGCGGATCTGGGAAGCGATCAACGATCCCGCGATCCTGCGGAAAAGCATCCCCGGCTGCGAAGCGCTGGAGCAAACCGAAGCCGGCGACTACCACGCCACCGTGCGCCTGAAGGTCGGGCCCATCTCGGCTCGTTTCCGGGGCGTGGTCGAATTCGCCGACGTGGAAGCGCCGCACAGGTTTCGGCTGGTGGGCGAGGGGCAAGGCGGCATGGCGGGTTTCGCCAGGGGCGCGGCGACGGTGCGGCTCGTCGCGGAAGGCGGCGGCACCCGGCTGGTTTACGATGTCGAAGCCGATATCGGCGGCAAGATCGCCCAGCTCGGATCACGTCTCGTCGACGGCGTCGCGAAGAAGCTTTCCGACACGTTCTTCAGCAATTTCGCCGAGGCCGTGGAGGCACGCGGATCGGCGGAGCATGGCTGAAGCTGTCCGCTGCGCATGGAAGCGCAAGGCGCCTGCCGTGCGAACCCGGTCTAGCCGCAGAGGTCGCGACAGGCGGCGCGCAGCTTGTTCGCCTGGGCCAGAAACCTCCTCAGATGGTTTCTGGCGGCCGCGGACGCGATGACCGTGCCGCGCTCCGCATAGGCTTCGTGGTTCGCTTCCACTTCGGGCATCGTGTAGCGATAGTTCACCATGACGCCGTAGGAGCCGAGCTCTCCCTTGCCGGACAGGTCGGCAAAGGGATGGATGTTCTCGAGCCGCGCCCCATTGCCGAGGTGGAACCGCGCCACGGGGTCGACGACGCGGTTTCGCTCGTCGCGCACCTCGATGAGATAGTAGGACGCGATCCCCTGCAGCAGCGTGCCGAGCGAGCGCCGGCTTTCCGCATCTTCGGGCCAGCCCCCCGTCGCCATGGCGGCGATGGCTTCCATGTCCTCCGGGGGCAGCGGCATCCGGGACCCGTCGGCAAGCATCCGGTCGAGCCAGGGGCGAAATCCCGGCATGGGCGAGAGCGTGACGAAGGAGCGCAAATTCGGCAGCTCGCTGCGAAGGTGCTCGACCACCTGCTTGATGAGGAGATTGCCGAAGGAGATGCCTCTCAGACCCTTCTGGCAGTTCGAAATCGAATAAAACACCGCGGTCGTCGCCTCGCCGGGGGCGATCTCCTTTCGGCTTGTCGCCAGCAGCGAACCGATATTGTCCGGGACTGCGCCGGTCAGCGCGACCTCGACGAAGATCAGCGGCTCGTCGTCCATCCGCGGATGGAAGAAGGCGAAAAGGCGCCGGTCGCCAGGCTCGATCCGGCTGCGCAGGTCGTCCCAGCCGTTGATCTCATGCACCGCCTCGTACTCGATGAACTTCTCGAGAATGCTGGCAGGCGTGCTCCAGTTGATCGGCTTGAGCTCGAGAAAGCCCCGGTTGAACCATGAGCTGAACAGGTGGAAGAAGTCCCCGTCGAGATTGCGCAGGATCGGATGCTGCGCGATCGCCTCGATTACCGCTTCCCGCATCCGCACGAGCCGGCGTGTGCCGCCGTCGGCCATGTTCAACCGGCGCAGCAGCTCCTGCGTCCGTGGCTCGCTTACGCGATGCAACCGGTAAAGGGCATCGGCGTCCGGCTCGGCGCCCAGCGTAGCGATGGCATCGAGGATCGCCTCGGCGTCGGGGCCGAAGCGCTGCGCGATCGTCACGAGGAAGCGAACCCGGTCTTCCGCCTCCAGCCGTTCCCAGCTCTCCAGGATCGCCTCGGAAAGGGCGAAGCTGGAAACCTCGCCGCGGCGTGAGACCAGGATTTCGCAAAGGTCCGCCGGGTCGGTCGGGTGCTCGCGGTGCCACGAAAGCAGGTTGCGTCCGCGCTGGCCGATCTCGTTCATCAACTCGGACAGGAAAATAACGCTCATGGATGTTCTCCGGTTCGAGGGGCGCGTGGTGCCCGGCCCGGGTCCGGCTCAGGTCACGAGCGCAGAAGCGGCCTTTTCGAAGCATTCCAGAGGGATCTGCTGGATGCCCGCCCCGATCTGGCCGACGCCGGGCCGATTTGAGGCGATGCCGGTATTGATAAGCGGCACGATGCCGGTGTCGACGACCTTGCGGATATCGATCCCCAGGGGAACGCCGCGGAAATCGAGGGCCGGGATCACGAAATCGGGATGTTCGGCCAGCGTGATCTCGCGCATGGTTTCGGACCGGGCCAGAAGGTCCTTCACCGATCCGCCGATGAAGGACGCGATGGCTGGCGCCGCGGCCAGGGCGAACGCCCCCAGGCCGATGCTCTCGGTGATGTAGGAATCGCCCATCGTCGGTGTCGCCTCGGCAATCGTGTGGCCGGGGAAAAGCTTGATGTCGGCGACGCGCGCGGGAGCCGTGAACCAGCGCTTGCCAAGCCCGCCGACCCGGATGCCGACGTCGACGCCGTTGCCGGCCATGACGGTGACCGTGCTGCCTTCACCGAGGCCTTCGGCGTAGAGCGCGGTCGCCTTGGCGTGCGCGATCGACAGCGACAGGAAGAAATGATCGTTGCCGCCGATGAACCGCAGCGCATCTTCGATCCTGTCGTGCGGCGCCCGCGTGGCGAGGAGGCCGGGGGCGATGTCGCGGAAGAACTGGGCGGTGGCGGACTTGTTGCGGTTATGCACCTCGTCGCCCCGGCGCAGGGCCTCGGCGATCATCATCTTGAGGTCCATCGGCCCGCTCAATGCCAGCGCGCGCGCCATCAGCGGATAGAATTCGTCGCGGATCCAGCGCAGCCGCTCCAGGACGTCGGCGTCGTTGGCCCCGTAACGCAGGACCTTTCCGAGACCTTCGTTGACGGTCACATAGGCGCGAATGCCGGACGATTGTTCCTCGGCGACGAAGACCGGCATCGATGCGGTGACGATGCCTGTCATGGCGCCGGCGGCGCTGTGGTCATGGGCGGGCGCATACGAGATCGCGCCCGATCCCGCCAGGGCCGCGGCTTCTTCCAGATCGGGCGCAAGCCCCTCATAGACAAGGGCGCCGAGCACGGCCGATTTCATGGCGGGAACCATGTCGCGCCATTCCACGGGGGGGCCGGCATGCAGGACGAGCCTCGGGTGCATGCCGGGTATGACGTCGCCGGCCAGGGCCATTCCCGTCAGCATCGGCCTGGCTTCGATCAGCCGTTCCAGCACGGCACGGTTGGCGCGCTCCAGATCGAGATTTCCGCCGGATGCTCTGGTCATGGAAGTTCGCCTCGTAAGGCCCGGTGCCTGCGATCCGGCCATATGAGGGACAGGCCGTGCCAGCGTCCACCGTCCTCCCCCGGTCGGGTATTCCACGAAGTTATAGCTTCGCGCACGCGTAGCCGGGCCGTTGCCGGCATCGCGCCGGTCTCGCAAGGCGCGTAACGGGGTCGATGCGGGTCGCAGGGGCAACCATAGCAATAGGGAACCGGCCGAAGCTATAGCTGTCGGCTATGGCGCAAACGAGAAGGGAAATTGCGTGAACTGTCAATCGACAATAAGCGTGGCGGGATTTTGGAGGATGCAGTGATGAAAATGAATTCCGTTTCCCGCGCTTCGCGGAAGCATTTCCTTCCCTCAATCGGTACCTTCGTCGCAGCCCTTTCGATCGCCGGTTTTGCCGCCGCGCCCGTCTACGGGCAGGAGGAGATCGTGGTCGGCGTCGTCGGCCCCTTCTCCGGGCCGAGCGCGATTGCTGGCCAGCAGGTCCTGGACGGTTTCAATCTTGCCGTCGAGCACAATGGCGGGCTGCTCGGCGGGCGCAAGCCGCGGCTGATCGCCGAAGACGACCAGTTGAAGCCCGATGTCGGCCTGCAGGCGACGAACAAGCTGATCGAGCGGGACAAGGTCGACATCTTCCTCGGCCCTCTTTATTCCCACATCCTGCTTGCCTCCTTCCGGGCGATCATGGAGAGCAAGACGCCTCTCATCAGCCCGGTTGCGGGCCCGGCCCTCATCGCCGGCAAGCAATGCTCCCCCTATTTCTTCAACACGTCCTGGCAGAACGACGAGCCGCATGAGGCGATGGGCAGGTATCTTCAGGATCAGGGCGTGAAGAGCGTCTATCTGCTGGCGCCGAATTACCAGGCCGGCAAGGAAACCCTGAACGGGTTCAAGCGGACGTTCAAGGGCGAGGTGACGGCCGAGGTCTACACCGGGCTCAGCCAGCTCGATTTCGCCGCCGAGATCGCGCAGATCCGCGATGCGAAGCCCGATGCAGTCTACGTCTATTATCCGGCGACCTACGGCATCAATTTCGTCAAGCAGTACGGCCAGTCGGGCCTGGGGGCGGAGATCCCGCTCTATTCGGCGTCCACGGTCGACGAGATGGCCCTGCCGGCGATCGGCGACGTCGCACTGGGCACCTATCAGACGGCTTCCTGGAGCTTCGACCTCGACAACCCCAGCAATGTCAGGTTCCGGGAAGACTTCCTAAAGAAGTACGACTATCGGCCGACCTTCGTCGCGGCCTATGCCTATGATGCCGCGCAACTGCTGCACTCCGCCCTGGAGAAGGTGAAGGGCCAGACGCGGAACAATCCGGAGTTTCTTGCGGCGCTTCGCGAGGCGGATTTCTCTTCGGTGCGGGGCGACTTCGCCTTCGCCGACGACCAGTTCCCGATCCAGGACTTCTACCTGCTCGAGGTCCAGAAGAACGAGGCCGGCACGCTCATCCAGAAGACGCTCTCGACGGTCGTGCAGGACTCCGTCAACGCCTATGTGGGTGAATGTACGATGGCCAATCCGTAGTCGGGACCAGCCGATGGAAAGCACCCTCTTCTCAAGCCTTTCGTTGCGCCAATTGCAGCTCGGCAATCGCATCGTCGTGTCGCCCATGTGCCAGTATGCGGCGCAGGACGGGTGTGCGAGCGACTGGCATCTGATGCATCTGGGTGGTTTCGCGGTTTCCGGCGCCGGGCTGGTGATCGCCGAGGCAACGGCCGTCGAGCCGGACGGGCGCATATCGCCCAGCTGCCTCGGCCTCTATTCGGACGAATGCGAGGCCGCCCTGGCTCGCGTGGTCGCCTTCTTCCGGGAGCATGGCGGCGACACCAGGTTCGGCATCCAGCTTTCCCATGCGGGACGGAAGAGCTCCGTCCTGCCGTCCTTCGTGGACAGGAAGGCCGTGTCGCCCGAGGATGGCGGATGGACGCCGCTGTCGCCATCGGCCTATGCGGACGAAACGCATCCGCAGCCGAGGGTGATGTCGCTGGAAGACATTGCCCGCGTGCGCGGGCATTGGCGCGCCGCCGTCGAGCGGAGCGAGCGGCTTGGCATCGATCTGATCGAGCTTCACTTCGGCCATGGCTATCTCGCCAACCAGTTCCTGTCCGGCATCATCAACCGCAGGACCGACCGATATGGCGGCTCGCTTGAGAACCGGATGCGTCTTGCGCTGGAGATCTTCGAGGATTGCCGGGCCGCGTGGCCCGACAGCAAACCGATGGGCGTTCGGCTATCCGCCATCGACTGGATCGAAGGCGGCTGGACCCTGGACGATTCCATCGCTCTGGCCGAGCAGCTCAAGCAAAGAGGATGCGACTACATCTGCGCTTCCAGCGGCGGCATATCCACCGAGCAGAAGATCGTTCCCGGCCCCGGCTATCAGGTCGGTTTTGCCGAAGCGATCCGGTCTGCCACCGGGATCGCGACCATGGCCGTCGGGCAGATCTGGGAGCCGCAAATGGCTGAAGACGTCCTCGCCAGCGGCAAGGCGGACCTGATCGCGATCGGCCGCGGCATGCTGTACAACCCGCGTTGGGCATGGCATGCGGCGGATGCTTTCGGCGTGTTCCTCAAATATCCGCCGCGTTACCGGACGGCGCATCCGATGATGAAGGCGACGACGACCTTTGCGGAATCCAGGGAGCTCAAGCAGGCGCTGGCACGCGTCCGCTCCAGGGAGCGCGAGCATAGCGCGCAAGCTTAGACCCGCCGCGCGCCGACGATTGCCGAGGGACACGGCTCTCCCGGCGGGCCGGGCGGTTCTTCCGGGGATTTGAATAGGTACTTGGTCGATGAGCTGGTCGCTTATACTTGTGCAATCCCTGAACGGAATCCAGCTCGGGATCATGCTCTTCCTGATCGCGGCGGGGCTGACGCTGATCTTCGGGATCATGGATTTCGTGAATCTGGCGCACGGCACGTTCTACATGCTCGGCGCCTTCGTCGCGGCTACGTTCTTTGCCTATACGGGAAGCTACGTCGTCGCCGCGGTCTTTGCGACGATCGTCGTCGCCATCGTCGGCTTGCTGCTGGAAGTGTCCCTGCTGCGGTTCCTCTACACGAAGAGCCACCTGCAGCATGTGCTCGCGACTTTCGGGCTCATCCTCGTCATCAACGACGTGACGAGGCTGATCTGGGGCGCCGCCCCCAAGGCCTTCCCCGTGCCCGAGGCGCTGTCCGGATTCGTCGAGATCATGCCCGGCGTCACATATCCCGTGTACCGGCTGCTTATCCTCGCGGTGGGCCTGGTGGTCGCCGGCCTCCTCTATGTTCTCGTCTCGCATACCAGGGCCGGCATGTGGGTCCGCGCAGGCGCGAGCGACCGCGACATGGCGGCCGCGCTGGGGATCAACGTGAAACGCGTGTTCTCCTACGTGTTCGCGCTTGGCGCGGGGCTCGCCGGAATTGCGGGCCTGATGACGGGGCCGATCCTGGCGGTCCAGATCGGAATGGGTGAGCAGATCATCATCCTGGCCTTGGTCGTCATGGTCATCGGCGGCATCGGCTCGGTGCGCGGGGCCTTTCTCGCTTCCCTGTTCATCGGGCTCGCCGATACGTTCGGGCGCGTCCTGCTCCCGACATCGCTGAGCAGCATGACCATCTTCGTCATCATGGCCCTCGTCCTGACGTTGCGGCCAAAAGGCTTGTTTTCCCTCAATGTCTGAACACAACCCCCTGCCGAGGAACGTGCGTCACAAGCCTCATCATGCGGAGAGCGTCTGGCCCATACTCCTGATCCTGGCCCTGCTGGCCGTCGTCCCCGTCGTGGCGACGATGCTGGATGACCTGTTCCTCCTCCGCTTCTTCACCCGCGCCGTCATCTTCTCGATCGCTGCCGTCGCCCTCAACATCGCGCTCGGATATGGCGCCATGGTCAGCCTGGCGCACGGTGCGTTCATGGGGCTGGGCGGGTACACGATCGGTGTGCTCGCCTCTGCGGACTTCTTTTCGGAGCCGCTGGTCAGCGTTCCGTTTGCGATAGGAGGCACCTCCGACCTTCTCGTCAGCGTGCCCGTCGCGGTCGCAGTGAGCGCCGGATTTGCCGCGATCATCGGGCTGATATGTCTGCGGACGACCGGCATGTATTTCATCATGATCACCCTGGCGTTCAACCAGATGCTCTACTTCCTGTTCGTCGCATGGGAGAGATTCGGCGGTGAGGACGGGCTCCAGATCCTTTCCGAGCTCAGGGTCTCCGACATGGATCCGACCGGACGCATCCCGTTCTTCTATATCTGCGTCGCCACGCTGGGGCTCGTTCTGCTGTTCACGAACAGGCTGGCGCGGAGCCCCTTCGGGCTCGTCCTCCGCGGGATCTCCCAGAATGAGACGAGAATGACGGCGGTGGGGATTCCCGTATTCGTCTACAGGTGGGTGGCGTTCACCATCTCCGGCGCGCTGACGGGGCTCGCCGGCGCCTATCTGGCGATCAGCCAGATGTTCGTTTCGCCCGTGGACCTTTACTGGATCAGGTCGGCGGACCTCGTCGTCATGGCCGTTCTCGGGGGGATCTCGGTCGCCTGGGGGCCGGTGGTCGGCGCGTTCTTTTTCCTGGCCGCGGAGCTTCTGCTGTCGTCCTGGTCCATCTACTGGAACATGCTTCTCGGAAGTTTCATCATCCTTGTCGCCATCTTCCTGCCATCCGGCCTCGCGCTGTTCTCGCCGCTCAGGCTGCTGCGGACCTATCGGAGGTCGAGCGATGGCTGACCCCATCCTGAAGGTGGAGAATCTGACCAAGCGTTTCGGGGGGCTGGCTGCGTCCAACAACCTTTCCCTCGAGGTCCGGGAGGGAACCACGCATGCGGTCATCGGTCCGAACGGAGCCGGCAAGTCGACGATGATCGCCCAGCTGCAAGGCGAGCTTCGACCGGATTCGGGCCGGATACTTTTCGAAGGCCGCGACATTACCGGCCTGCCGAGCCACGCGCGGGCCCGTCTCGGCATCGCCAGGACGTTCCAGGTGACATCCGTTCTTCCGGAGTTCACGGTGTTCACCAACGTTGCGCTGGCCATCCAGGCCGGCCGCGGACACAGCTTCCAGATGTTCCGCACCGCCCATCGCGACCCCTCCATCCGGGCCGACGCGGAGCGGTCCCTCGCCGCCGTCAGGCTTGCCGACCGGTCCGCGAGCCTCGTTTCCGAATTGTCCCATGGCGAACGGCGCCAACTGGAACTGGCGATCGCCATAGCGATGAAATCCAGGATGCTGCTGCTGGACGAACCCCTTGCCGGCATGGGGCGCAACGACAGCATGTTCATGGTCCAGCTGCTTTCCGAGCTGAAGCAAAGATATACGATCCTGCTGGTCGAGCACGACATGGCGGCGGTGTTCCATCTGGCCGACAGGATATCCGTTCTCGTTGCCGGCGAGGCCATCGCCACCGGGACCCCGGAGGAGATCCGCGGCAACAGGAAGGTCCAGAACGCATATCTGGGGCACTCATGACGGACCCCCTTCTCAAGCTGGAACGCGTCAACGCCGGCTATGGAGCCAGCCGGGTGCTTTTCGACGTGTCGTTCGAACTCCATGCCGGGCAGGTCATGACGCTTCTCGGCCGCAACGGCATGGGCAAGACGACGACCTTGAAGAGCATCGTCGGGCTGCTGCGCATCCAGAGCGGATCGATCCTGTTCGATAACAGGGAAATGAGCTCTCTGGAGCCGTATGATATCGCCCGGCAGGGGATCGCCATCGTTCCGGAAGGCCGCCGGATATTCCCGAATCTCTCGGTCCGGGAAAACCTGCTGGTCGGTGAGGCCAACCGGCACGGCATGCAGGACCCCTGGCACCTCGAGAAGGTGCTGCAATTCTTTCCGTCCATCGCCCGCCGGATCGACAATAGCGGGGCGAAGCTTTCGGGCGGCGAGCAGCAGATGCTTGCGATCGGCCGCGCCTTGATGACGAACCCGCATCTGCTCATTCTGGATGAGGCGACGGAGGGGCTGGCCCCGCTCGTGCGGCAGGAGATCTGGGACTGCCTGGCGGAATTGAAGCGTATCGGCACGTCGATGATCGTCGTAGACAAGGACATCGATGCGCTGTCGGCCCTGGCCGACCATCATGTGATACTGGAAAAGGGCGTTGCGGTCTGGTCCGGAAGCAATGCCGAGCTGCAGCGGGACGAAGCTGCCCGGAACCAGTATCTCAGCATCTAGTGGAAACCCGGCCGGGATCGGGGCCATTCTCCCGATCTCACCCGGGGTGGCGAGAACGGCGGCGCCATGAAAAGAAGCTATGGCCGAACCAAAATCGACATTGCGCCTTGGCAGCCGGCTGTGCACGCTGACATGATCGAGCCGCCTGCCGACACATGGAACGCGCCGTTGGTTGACCCGTCCGGAACTCAAATAGCCATCCGCGACCTGGACTTCGATTACGTGTCCGGCTCGGGCAAGACGGTCGCGGCGCTCCGCGGTGTCGATCTCGATATCCGGCGCCACGAATTCATCTCACTGTTGGGGCCTTCCGGATGCGGCAAGTCGACCCTGCTCTACATCATCGGCGGCTTCCTCAGGAGCAGCGCCGGCTCTGTCCGCGTCGACGGCGTGCCGGTCACGAAACCCGGGCCGGACCGCGGCATCGTCTTCCAGTCCTTCGCGCTGTTTCCCTGGAAATCCGTTCGCAAGAACATCCTCTATGGCCTCGAGCGGAAAGGCATGAAGAAGGAGGCCGCGCTCGAGCAGGCCGACAGCTTCATCAGGATGGTCGGCCTCAGCGGTTTCGAGGACGCGTTTCCCTCGCAATTGTCGGGCGGCATGCGGCAGCGCGCGGCGATCGCGCGAACGCTGGCATGCGATCCTGACATCCTGTTGATGGACGAGCCATTCGGCGCGCTTGACGCGCAGACCCGGCACGACATGCAGGAAGAGCTGCTGACGATCTGGCGGGCGCGGCCGAAGACCGTCATCTTCGTGACCCATGACGTCCACGAGGCGGCGTATCTGTCCGATCGGGTCGCGGTCATGTCGGCGCGGCCGGGAAGCATCGACACGGTCGTCGACATCGATCTCGACCGTTCGGATCTGACGCGCACGCGTTCGGAAAAGTTTGCGCGGTATGTCGATGACCTTTGGGCGCTCGTCCGCAGCCAGGCCAGGAAGCTTGAGACGGCCGGTGCCGAACCTTAGGCGGCGCGCCGCCCGCAACCCTGGAAAGCAGCACCCGCCATGGCGAAGCGTCTCGCAGGAAAAGTAGCCCTTGTGACCGGAGGCGGAGCGGGCCTCGGACGGGGCATCGTGGAGAGGTTCGCCACGGAAGGCGCCGTCGTGGTCCTTCTCGAAAAGCGGGCCGACTGGGCGCTGGAGGTCGAGAGCGCAGCCGGGGCGGACGGTCGTTCCGTTGTCGCGGTTCCCGGCGACGTGACGCGTCTGGACGACGTTCGTGCTGCGGTGTCGCGCTGCGGTTCGCTCGGCGGCATCGACATTCTGGTCAACAATGCCGGCGTCTCGTCGCCCGGTGCCGTCGATCTGCTCGAGATGCCGATCGAGGAATGGCACAGGGTGATGTCGGTCAATCTCGACGGCGCCCTGCTGTGCATCCGCGAGGCCGGAAAGGCCATGAGGGAACAGGGCCGCGGCGGCAGCATCGTCAACATGACGTCGGTCGCCGCGCGCTCGTCCTATCCGCACAGCGGGGCATACAGCGTCAGCAAGGCGGCGCTCGAAGCCCTGACCCGGCAGGCCGCGCTCGAACTGGCGCCGGCCCGCATCCGTGTCAACGCCATGTGCCTCGGCTGGTTCAGGACGGCACTGAACGAGCATGTCTATCGTCAGCCGGGGCAGGTCGAGCGCCGCAATGCCACCATCCCGCTCGGCTGCATCGGGTCGGTGGCGGACTCGGCGAACCTGGCGCTGTTCCTGGCAAGCGACGAAAGCGGATACATCACCGGCGAATCCTTCGCGGCCGATGGCGGATTGCTGGCTTCCGGCCTGAGCCATTCGCTCGAGCTTGCGCGGATCAGGCCGCTGGACGGATAGGCGGGGCGCTTCATGGATCTTCACCTCAAGGGCAGGGTCGCGCTGATCACCGGCGCCTCGAAGGGCATAGGCAGGGCCGTTGCCGACGTGCTCGCGGCCGAGGGCTGCGACCTCGTTCTGGTTGCGCGCGACGCCGGGCGTCTGTCGGAAGCCGCCGGCGAGATCGCGCGGCGGCATGGCGTGAAGGTCGCGACGATCGCTGCCGACATCGCGGACGAGGGCGAGGCGGCGCGGCTGGCCGCCGAGGCGGGTCCCGTCGACATTCTGGTCAACAATGCCGGCGCGATCCCGCGCGGCAGCATTCTCGACGTCGATGAGCAGGCATGGCGCGCCGGCTGGGATCTCAAGGTCTTCGGCTACGTCCGCCTGTGCCGCCTGTTCCTTCCGAAAATGTTCGAGCGCGGGAAAGGCGTCGTCCTCAACGTCATCGGCGTCGCGGGAGAGCGGCCGGACGCCAATTACGTGGCGACGACCAGCGCCAACGCCGCACTGATGATGCTGACGCAATCCCTCGGCGGCGACAGCGTGCGCCACGGCGTGCGCGTGGTCGGGGTCAATCCGGGGCTGGTCGCCACCGACCGGTTCCTCGGCAACATAAAACGCAGGGCAGGGATCGCGCTCGGCGATGCCGACCGCTGGCAGGAGATGATCGATCTGCCGATGGGCAGGGTCGCCGAGCCCCGGGAGATAGCCGACGTGGTGGCGTTTCTCGTCTCGGATCGGGCGAGCTACATCAGCGGCAGCGTCGTCACCGTGGACGGCGGTTTGAGAGCGCGCCCCCCGGCCGGCGTGTGAGCAGGCCGACCGCCGCCGCGGCGGCGGCCCACTATAATCGACGGTTATACCCCCATCCATTTGTGTCTGGACAACGGACGCCCCCGTACCGACTGTGAAACACGCGCGTCGGGCGCGGAATCCAGGCAAGGATTTGGATAGGAGGAGAGATGAAGACGTTGTCTCGGCTCGTTTCGAGCCTTTTGGTCGTTGCCGCATCGGCTACCTGCGCCATTGCGGACACGCCCGTTAAAATTCGTGCCGGTTGGGTTTCGGCGCCGAACATCATGCTGCCGTTCATCTTCGAGAAGAAGGACATCCTCAAGCATTACGGCCGCTCGTACACCTATGAGGCGATACGCTTCACCAACGCCAATCTTGAGGTGACGGCGCTGTCGGGCGGCGATCTCGAGATCGCATCGCTCGGCTATCCGGCGCTGGCGCCTGCCGTCGTGAACGCCCAGATGGAGGGCCTCCGGATCATCGCGGACGGCATCCAGGACGGCGCCGAGGGGCACTACAGCACCGAATACATGGTCCTGAAGGATTCCCCGATCAAGACCGTCGAGGATCTCAAGGACAAGGTCGTGTCCGGCTTCAATTCCGGAAGCGCGGTCGACATGCCGATGCGCGCGATGCTGCGCAAGCATGGGCTCGAGGAAAACCGCGATTATCGCAACATCAATGTCGGCTTCGCCAATATGCAGGCGATGCTGGACGGCAACAAGATCGACCTTGCTTCGACGACCGCGCCGTGGAGCCTCGACCCCAAGAACCGCGAGAAGAGCCGCACGCTCTTCACCTCGCTGGAGGCCATCGGGCCGACGCAATTGATCGTGCTCGTGTCCCGCGAGGACGTCATTGCGAAGAACCGCGCGGCGTTCGTGGATTTCTTCGAGGATTATCTGACGGCGCTCCGCTGGTTCCTCGATCCCGACAACAAGGCTGAGGCCGTCGAGATCGTCGCGCGGTTTATGAAACAGCAGCCGGAAGCGCTCGGCTATGTGTTCACCCAGTCGGATTTCTACCGCGACCCCGACGCGCTGCCGAACGCCGCCATGCTGCAGGCGGGGATCGACGTGCAGAAGGATCTCGGCTTCATCCAGGAGTCGATCGACGTCGGGAAATACATCGACGACAGCCTCGTGAAGGAAGCCGCCGCGCGCCTCGCGAAATGAGGGTAGCGGCTGGCCGGAGCTTGTTTTGCTGACGCCATGAAGGCTTTTGTCATCAGATATCTGCCGCTGCTCATTCTCGGCGGTATCTGGGAGGCGCTTCCGCAGTTGGGCCTGGTCGACAGGGCCCAACTGCCGCCGCCGAGCGAGGTCGCCGTGGCGTGGCTCGAATTGCTGTATTCGGGCGATCTCGCGGCGAATGGCCTGTCTTCGCTGGTAGTGCTCGTGCAGGCCCTGCTGCTGAGTGTTTCGGTCGGCATCCTGCTGGGCGTCTCGATGGCGCGTTTCAGCCTGGCGCAGGACATGTTCGAGCCTGTCCTCAAGGCGCTCTATCCGGTGCCGAAGTCGGCGCTGATCCCGATCATGATCATCTGGTTCGGGCTCGGGGCGACGTCGAAGGTCGCGTCCGTCTTTCTCGGCTGCCTGCTGCCGATCGTCACGAGCACGTTCTACGGTGCCAGGGGCGTCGAGCAGACCCTGATATGGTCGTCGCAATCGGTGGGCGCGCGGCCGGTCGCTGTCATCCGGGACGTGATCATTCCGGCCGCGATGCCGGACATCCTGGCCGGCATTCGCAACGCCATCGCCATCGGCTTCATCCTGCTGATCAGCGCCGAACTGCTGATCGGCCAGGTCGGAATAGGCTATCTCATCTCGTTCCTGGGCGAGGCCGGTCTGTATCCCGGCATGTTCGCCGCGATCCTGACCGTCTCGGCAGCGGGCTTTCTGGCGGATCGCGCTTTTGTCCTTGTCATGAGGCGGGCATTGGCATGGCGACAATAGGCCAGTTGCGTCGGCTCGCGATCCGCAGCGCCTCGATCCTTGTCCTGCTGCTGGCCTGGGAGCTGAGCGCCCGTCTCGACTTCACCACGACGTTCCATCTTCCCGCGCTGTCGCTGGTGCTGCAACGGCTCTGGGCGACCGCGATGTCGGGCGATCTCGGGCTCGCCGCCATGCAGACGCTGCTGCGCGCCCTGGCCGGCTTCTGCCTTGCCGCGGTCGCCGGGGTCACGCTCGGCATTCTGCTGGTCAGGAACAGGATCGTCGGCTGGTTCTTCGAGCCGCTCGTGTCGGTGGGGCTGCCGCTGCCGAAGATCGCGTTTCTGCCGCTGTTCGTCCTGTGGTTCGGCATATATGAGCAATCCAAGGTGCTGATGATCGCATTCTCAGCCATCTTCCCTGTCATCGTCAGCACGGCGGCGGGGACGGAGAACGTCGAAAGGCAACTGGTCTGGTCCGCGCGCAGCCTCGGTTCGAGCGAACGCGCGATCTTCTGGCAGATCATCCTGCCGGCAGCCTCGCCGCAGATCTTTACGGGATTGCAGATCGCGCTTCCCACGGCGCTGATCGTCACCGTGGTCTGCGAGATGGTGCTGGGCGGCTACGGCCTCGGCGCGACGATCATCGGCTCGATGAAGATGATGGACTCGATCGGCTCCTTTGCCGGCATTATCGCGATCGCGCTGCTGGGCTACGCCAGCATACAGATCATGGGCCTGGTCCGTCGCTATTTCCTGGGCTGGCATCAGGAGAGCCAGACCTAGCCTTCTTGCCGCATTTCCGCGTCTTGCGGTCCGGCAATCCCCATGGCCGCGGCCGTTCTCCTCTCGCCGCGCGCAGGCCCGCAGCAGCAAAGGTGGCAGCTCCCGCAGGACGGCTCCTGCGGCGCTGGCTCCAGGCCGGAGTCCGTTGACCTCCTTCCAGATTGTATATAGTTTCACCAGATCGTATCAATTCTGTTTCCCGCCAGGCGGCGAGGCGGAGTGGGGGAGCGCAGCACATGGGGACGGAAGAGGTCGGCTGGCCGCTCTACCTGCATGCCATCATGGACTATGTCCGCAAGCCCGAGAGGCTCGTGGTCGGACTGATCGCGGGAACGTCCGCGGACGGCGTATCCTCGGTTCTGGCCCGGATATCCGGTCAGGGCGCCGATACGCAGGCGAAGGTTCTGGCTTGCGAATCCTTTCCTTATCCCGAACCGTTGAACCGCCGGATCTTCGATCTGTTTTCCCGCGATACGGCGACGATCGACCGCATCGCGCAGGCCGACAACGAGATCGGCCGCGCCTTTGCGGATTCGGCCCGCCGCATTGCCGAACAGGCCGGGTTCACGACCCGTGACCTCGATCTGGTGGCTTCCTGCGGGCAGGTCACCTACCAGGTGATCGAGGGGCAGCGGCCCGAGCATCGCTGGCTTGGCGAGCGTGCGGTGACCGGCTTCATGGTGCTCGGCGCAGGCGCGGTGATCGCCGAGCAGACGGGCGTCACGACGGTCACCAACATCCATCAGCGCGACATTGCCGCCGGTGGCATCGGCGTCCCCGGTCTGACCTTCGCGGATTGGGCGCTGTTCCGCGACGCGAGCCGGGGGCGCATCGTCAACAATATCGGCGGCATCTCCAACCCGACGGTCATCCCTGCCGGCGCGCGCCTCGAAGACGTCTTCTCCTTCGACAGCGGCCCGGGGAACATGATCATAGACGGGCTGATGTCGCAGGTGAGCGACGGCAAGCTGGCCTTCGACGAGGACGGCCGCTTCGCTGCCGGCGGGACGGTCCATCGCGGCCTCCTCGCGGAGCTGATGCAGCACCCCTTCCTGCGGGTTCCACCGCCGCGCGGTGCGGCGCGGCAGCTCTTCGGCCTCGAATACACGGCAGGCGTGCGCAGCCGCGGCCACGAGCTTGGCCTCAGTGATCAAAATATTGCGGCGACCGTCACTGCCTTCACCGCCGAATCGATGGTTATGGCCTATCGCGACTATGTGTTTCCCCGTGCCCGGGTCGACGAGGTGTATCTGGCCGGCGGCGGCGCGCACAACAAGACGCTGCAGCGCCTTCTCGCGCAGGCGCTGGACCCCGTACCCGTGGGCAGGCTGGACGACATCGGATATCCGGTGGATTCGCGCGAAGCGCTGGCCGTCGCCGTCGTTGGCAACGAGACGCTGCTGGGAGGCGCGGCGAACAATCCCAGCGCCACCGGCGCCGCCCGCCGCGTCATTGTCGGCGACATCACGCCGGCGGGCGCCAATCCGGCCGAGATGGAACAGGCGGGCCGGCGGCGACGCCTGTTCGAAGGGGAGGGCGAAGGCCCTTCAGGCCTGGTCGAAAAGCTCCATTTCCGAACGGGTGCCCGATCCGGCGGCGGTGATCGGCGCCCTGCGCATCCGTGCGACGAGATCGTCCTTGGCGCCTTCCATATGCAGGCGGATAACCGCTTCCAGGCGGTCTTCGTCCTGCATGCGCAGCGAGACGACGATCTCCTCGTGCTCCTCGGCGATCTGGCGCATCCGCAGCGCGCCGAAGCCGAAGCGGTCGCGCAAGGCGCCCAGCAGGCCGGCGTAATGATTGTAGATGGCGAGCGCTTCCGGATTGTCCGCGTGTCGGTAGATCAGATTGTGGAAGCGCGTATTGAGCGGGAAGATGGCATCCTGATTGCCGTCGGCCAGGACCGCCGACAATTCGCGGTGGACCACTGCGATCTCTTTCATCGCCGCGTTCGTGAGGTTGGGCAGGCTTAGCCGGGCCAGCAGCCCTTCGACCGCCCCCCTTACGCGATAGATGTTGATCACCCGCTTCTCATCGAGGCTGAGCACCGTCGCGCCGCGATGCGGCAGGATGGTCAGCAGGCCCTCTCCCTCCAGTGCCTGGAGCGCTTCGCGCACCGGCATCTGGCTGATGCCGAACCGCTCGACCAGCGATGCGATGGTCAGCCGTGTGCCCGGCTGCAGCCGCCCGCCCATGATCTCCGCGCGAATCGTATCTCGTATGTGGGCGTAGGCGGGAAGGCCCGCCCTGACAGGCGAATGTTTCTGCGAATTTGGCATGGGCGCGGCTCCATCCGGAAACCTAGCACATGGCTCGCGACGGGGACAAACAGTATAGCAGGGCATCGCTCCCTTTTGTCTGCGTGGCAGGGGGACCGGGCGCTGCCATTGCTTGGGCCGACCGCGAACGGCCGGAAGCGCGGCCGATCCAGGTTTGACCGGCCGCCGGTCGATGTTATACGACCGCCGCGGGGCGCTATCCGGGCCGCTATGCGGCGCAGCCCGCGACGAGACAGGTCGGGAATCGGAAATTGAGGCCAGCCATGAACGAGAGCGTCGGGGAGGGGGCGACATTGCCGCCGGCTCGCCGCGGCGGCCGTGTGCCGGTTCGCGGCGCCGGCGTCGCCTGTGGCTCGACGCTCTCCATGCGGACCTTTGGCCACGACGGCGCAGCGCCGTCGGGGAAGGGGCAGGGCGCCGCCATGGACGGTGAGCGTCGGGTCCGCGTGCTGCGGCATCGGGAGGATCGCTGATGCCGGTCGTTCCGCTCATCCTCAGCGGCGGTTCTGGGACGCGGCTGTGGCCGCTTTCGCGCGCCTCGAAGCCGAAGCAGTTCCTGAGCTTCGGCAGCGAGCGCTCGCTGTTCCAGAATACGGTCCTGCGCTGCCGCCCGCCTCTTTTCGACGGCCGGCCGATCGTCGTCGGCGCCGATGCGCACCGCTTCCTGCTGGCCGAGGATCTGCTGCGGATCGGCGTGGCCGCGGACATCCTGCTCGAGCCGGTGGCGCGCAATTCCTGCGCCGCGATCGCCGCCGGTTGCCTGGAGGCGCTGAAGCGCGGCCCGGACGCGATGGTGCTGGCGCTGGCGGCCGACCATCATATCCCCGACGCCGAGGCGTTCGGCGCAGCCGTCAGCCGGGCGCTGCCCGATGCGCGCGCCGGCCGTCTCGTCACCTTCGGCATCCGTCCCGACCGGCCGGCGACCTCCTACGGCTACGTGCTCCCCGGCGCGCGCCTGGAAGCCGCCTGCGCGGTGGGGCGCTTCGTCGAGAAGCCGGGGCCGGAGGAGGCTGGACGCTATCTGGCCGAAGGCTATTTGTGGAACAGCGGCAATTTCCTGTTTTTGGCGGCCGCCTTCCTTGCGGAGCTGGAGCGGCTGGCCCCGGCCATCCTCGCCGCGGTGGCGCAGGCGCATGAACGGGCAAGGAAGGATCTCGATTTCCTGCGGCTCGACGAGACGGCCTTTGCGGCCGCGCCGGCGGTCGCGGTCGACTATGCCGTTATGGAGAAGACCGACCGCGCCGCCGTGCTGGCGGTGGATTACGGCTGGTCGGATGTCGGCAGCTGGGATGCGGTCGCAGGCATCCTGCCGGCGGACGCTGCCGGCAACGCCGTGACGGGCACGGCCGTGGTCGTCGGCGGTGAAGGCAATGTCGTGCATTCGGCGGGCCGGCTGACGACGCTGGTGGGCATCGACGACACGGTGGTCGTGACCACGCGCGACGGCGTTCTGGTGGTGCCGAAATCCCGCGCCGAGGAGGTCAAGGGCCTCGTCGCGCAGCTTCAGGAGGCGGGCTACCGCGAGGCCGTGGAAGCGTTGCAGATCTTCCGGCCGTGGGGCAATTACGAGCAGCTGGACGTCGGCGACGGCTATCAGGTCAAGCGCATCGTCGTGGCGCCGGGCGGCGTGCTGTCGCTGCAGAAGCACAGGCACCGGGCCGAGCACTGGGTGGTGGTGCACGGGAAGGCCGAGGTCACGATCGATGCGCAGGTGCGCACGCTCTTACCCGGCCAGTCGGTCCATGTCCCGCTCGGCGCCGTCCACCGCCTCGCCAATCGCGGCTGTGAGCCGGTCGTGCTCATCGAGGTGCAGACCGGCGATTATCTCGGCGAGGACGACATCGTGCGGCTGGAGGACGTCTACAACCGGGAAGCCGAGCCCGGCCGCGCCGGCATGAAACGCAAATGATCAACCGGGGCTGCCGCCGATGAAACGGATAATGAGCCTGTCGCGGCTTTTCGGGCTCGACCCGTCGGTCACGATGAGGGCCGTTCGGGCCCTGCCTCGCTTCTTGCGCGACTACCGCTCGCTCAGGCGGCAATTGCTGGACAGGGGGCAGGATTTTCCGATCGCCCGGTACTATCCGGTCCTGAGCGAGGATTCCGAAGAATCCGGAGTTGCCGGGGGCCATTATTTTCATCAGGACCTCCATGTCGCCCGGCGCGTTTTCGAGGCGAATCCGCGGCGGCACCTTGATGTCGGGTCCCGCGTCGACGGGTTCGTTTCCCATGTCGCCGTGTTCAGGGAAATCGAGGTCGCGGATATTCGACGGCTTTCGACGACTGCAAGCAATATCCGCTTCGTGCATTGCGACCTGATGGATCCCCGATCCGTCGCCTTGCTGGGCCAGGCCGATTCCGTTTCATGCCTGCACGTGCTGGAGCATTTCGGGCTTGGCCGCTATGGAGATGCCGTATCGGCGGAAGGCCATTTGCGCGGCCTGGAGAATCTGTGTGCGCTGGTCGCGCCGGGAGGGCGGCTCTATCTCAGCGTCCCGATCGGTCCCCAACGGATCGAATTCAACGCGCATCGGGTTTTTGCGGCGAAGACCGTCCCGGCCCTGATGCCTGCCGGCTTCCGGCTTGAGCAGTTCTCGTTCGTGGATGACGCGGGCGATATTCACGCGCATGTTGAGTTCAGCGCCCCGGATGTCGCGCGCAATTTCGGATGCACCTTCGGATGCGGGATCTACGAATTCAGCCGCACGGGGACGTGAGAGACTGATGGAAGCATCCGGCATATCCCGTTTCCACTGGCCGCAATTGTCCGCGATCGACCTTGGCTTGTTCAGGTCGCCAGGACCGGGCCTCGGAAACCTGATGTTTCCGATCGCGCGCGCCCTGTTCGGCCAGACGCGTCATGGCGGAGAGTTCGTCTATCCGACGATGCGGCAGGTCAAGCTCGGACCCTTCCTGCGGTTCGAGCGCGACAAGCGGACCTATGGCGGCGTGCTGCAGCCCCGCTCGGCGCGCGAGTGGCAGGCATGGTTTGCCGCCCGCCGCCGGCGCGCTGTCGACGAGCACGAGTTCGACGGCACGCAGACGGGCGTTACCGTGCGCTATGCGGGCCTCGGTCGCTGCTTTCACGATCTTGATGGTCCGAGCGAGCTGATGCGGGATTGGCTCGTTCGCAATATGCGTGGTCGACCATCCGCCGAGCGGTTCGATATCGGCATCCATGTCCGGCTCGGGGATTTCGTCCACGCCAACTCTGCCGGGGATGCCGGGACTCAAAATGGAGATAATGTGCGCCTGTCGATGGAATGGTATCGCGAAGCCTTCGAGCAGGCGCAGCGGATTCTCGGTGTGGAGACGCCTTCCGTCGTGCTCTTCACCGACAGCGATCCGGAACGGGTCGCACGCGACCTCGGGTTGCGAGAGGTTGCGGCCGATCGCAGCCAGAATGCGCTCGCAGCCATGCTGCGGCTCGCGCAGGCCCGGCTCCTGGTCACGTCGCGCTCGACATTCTCGATGTGGGCCGCTTATCTCGGAAATGCGCCTGCGATCTGGGATCGCACATATGACCGGGCGCGATGGATACCTTGCCGGTCGAAACTGGATTACGAAGTCTGACGAAAACGGAGCTGGCTCCGGAAGCGCCCTGTGCGTGCGGCCCTCGCATTTGCGTGTGGAAGCCGGCTCCGATTTTCCTGTAGCTGTATCCCCGGTGAGCGACGAACCGG
>ENA-UOVV01000341-UOVV01000341.1-compost-metagenome-genome-assembly--contig:-NODE-341-length-61012-cov-74.335450_pt1 | contig 61012 bp, 51 predicted proteins | sample MGYA00238155_ERZ761577 | MGnify/ENA primary metagenome ERZ761577 (study PRJEB28898, sample SAMN06268775) | compost metagenome | isolation source: Emeryville, CA | place: USA:Emeryville, CA | collected... | reverse complement strand
CCATGCCTCACCGTATGCTCGTCATACACCCGATCCAGATTTGGTCAGCAGTAGCGTATCTTGTAAAGCCACAGGCTACAATGAGGACCGATCTTGCTTTCCCAAGGCTGAACGCATCTGGATGGCTCTTGGCAATATGGCCTCGTACCCCAGGCTGCCAATCCGTGCCGGATCGAACGCACAAAAAAGCCCGCAATGACGCGGGCTTACGTGTGTTTGGTGCCGGATTCTGCCGGCTGCAGCTGCCCCCCGCCTCACTCCCACTCGATCGTCGCCGGCGGCTTCCCGGAAATGTCGTACACGACGCGGGACACCCCGCGCAGTTCGTTGATGATGCGGTTGGAGACGGTGCCGAGCAGCTCGTACGGCAGGTGCGCCCAGTGCGCGGTCATGAAGTCGATGGTCTGCACCGCGCGCAAGGCGATCACCCATTCGTAGGCGCGGGCATCGCCGACCACGCCGACGGATTTCACCGGCAGGAACACGGCGAAGGCCTGGCTGGTGAGGTCGTACCAGCTCTGGCCGCTGGCCGGGTCGAGGGTCTTGCGCAGTTCGTCGATGAAGATGGCGTCGGCGCGGGCCAGCAGCTCGGCGTACTCGGGCTTGACCTCGCCAAGGATGCGCACGCCCAGCCCCGGGCCGGGGAACGGGTGGCGATGGACCATCTCGCGCGGCAGGCCGAGGGCGACGCCGAGCCGGCGCACCTCGTCCTTGAACAGCTCGCGCAGCGGCTCGACCAGCCCCAGCTTCATGTGCTCGGGCAGGCCGCCGACGTTGTGGTGGCTCTTGATGACGTGAGCCTTGCCGGTCTTGCTGCCGGCCGATTCGATCACGTCCGGGTAGATGGTGCCCTGCGCCAGCCACTTGGCCTGCTTCAGCCTGGCGGCTTCCTCGTCGAAGATTTCGACGAACAGGTTGCCGATGATCTTGCGCTTGGCTTCCGGGTCGGTGACGCCGGCCAGCGCGGCGAAATAACGATCCGCCGCATTCACCCGGATCACCTTGACGCCCATGTGCTCGGCCATGGTGGCCATCACCTGGTCGCCTTCCTGCCAGCGCAAAAGGCCGGTATCGACGAACACGCAGGTGAGCTGCGCGCCGATGGCCTTGTGCAGCAGCGCGGCCACCACCGAGGAGTCCACGCCGCCGGACAGGCCGAGGATCACCTCGTCGGTACCGACCTGCTCGCGCACGCGGGCGATCTGGTCGTCGATGATGTTCGCAGGCGTCCACAGCGTGGCACAGCCGCACACGTCCACCACGAAGCGGCGCAGCAGTTCCTGCCCCTGCTTCGTGTGCGTGACTTCCGGGTGGAACTGCACGCCGTACCAGCGCTTTTCCTCGTTGGCCATGGCCGCGACCGGGATGCGCTCGGTGGTGGCGGTGACGGCAAAGCCGGGCGGAACCTGCGAAACGTGGTCGCCGTGGCTCATCCACACGTCCAGCTTCGATGTGCCGGCATGGTCGGACAGGCCGGCGAACAGCGCGTCCGGTTGCACGATGTCGGCTTCGGCATGGCCGAACTCGCGCTGGTCCGCTGCCTCGGTGGCACCGCCAAGCTGCACGGCCAGCGTCTGCATGCCGTAGCAGATGCCCAGGATCGGCAGGCCGCTGTCGAACACCTGCCGCGGCGCGGCCGGTGCGCCCGGCAGCGTGGTCGATTCGGGGCCGCCGGAAAGGATGATGCCCTTCGCGCCGAAGGCCGCGATCTCGGACGGATCGTGATCCCATGCCCGGATTTCGCAGTACACGCCGATCTCGCGGATGCGGCGCGCGATCAGCTGCGTGTACTGCGCGCCGAAATCGAGGATGAGGATCTTGTCGCTGTGAATGTCGGTCATCGGCGGCGGCACTGGTTGTCGCAGGATCGGCTGCGGGCGAACGGGAGCGGATCCGGAGTCCCGGCCCGCGGACGAATGGCTCGGCAGCGCGGCGGCGCGCTCAACCCATCCGGTAATTCGGCGGTTCCTTGGTGATCTGCACGTCGTGGACGTGGCTTTCGCGCTGTCCCGCTCCGGTGATGCGCACGAACTGCGGACGTGTGCGCATCTCCTCGATCGTCGCGCAGCCGACGTAGCCCATGGTCGCGCGCAGGCCGCCGGCAAGCTGGTGGACCACGCCCGACAGCGGGCCGCGATACGGCACGCGGCCTTCGATGCCTTCCGGCACGAGCTTGTCCACGTCGGCCGAATCCTGGAAATAGCGGTCCTTGCTGCCCTTCTCCATCGCACCCAGCGAGCCCATGCCGCGATAGCTCTTGTAGCTGCGCCCCTGGAACAGCTCGGTTTCGCCCGGCGATTCCTCGGTGCCGGCGAACAGGCCGCCGATCATGATGGTCGATGCGCCGGCTGCAATCGCCTTGCCGAGATCGCCGGAATAGCGGATGCCGCCGTCGGCGATCAGCGGGATGCGATCCTGCAACGCCTCGGCCACCATCGACACCGCGGTGACCTGCGGCACGCCGACGCCGGCGACCATGCGCGTGGTGCAGATCGAGCCGGGGCCGACGCCGACCTTGACCGCATCCGCACCGGCGTCCATCAGCGCCAGCGCCGCATCGCCGCTCACGATGTTGCCGCCGATCACCTGCAGGTTCGGGTAGTTCTTCTTGATCCACGCCACGCGGTCGATCACGCCCTGCGAATGGCCATGCGCGGTATCGACGATCACCACGTCCACGCCTGCGGCGACGAGCCGTTCGACGCGCTGCTCGGTATCGCCACCCACGCCCACCGCCGCGCCGACCAGCAGTTGCTCGTCGTGATCGTAGGCGGCATTCGGGTTGTCGGACTTCTTCTGGATGTCCTTGACCGTGATGAGACCGCGCAGCTCGAAGGCGTCGTTGACCACGAGCACCTTCTCGATGCGGTGCTTGTGCAGCAGGCCGATCACCTCGTCGTCGCTGGCGCCCTCCTTCACCGTGACCAGCTTGTCCTTGCGGGTCATGATGTTGCGTACCGGGTCGTCGAGCTTTTTCTCGAAGCGCATGTCGCGGCCGGTGACGATGCCGACGAGCTGGCCGTTGTCCACCACCGGCACGCCGGAGATGCGCCTCTCCCGGGTCAACTTGAGAACCTCGCCGATGGTGGTCTGCGGCCCGACGGTGAACGGCTCGCGGATCACGCCGGCCTCGAAGTTCTTGACCTGCTGCACCTCGGCCGCCTGGCGTTCGGCGCTCATGTTCTTGTGGACGATGCCGATGCCGCCGAGCTGGGCCATCGCGATGGCGAGGCGCGCTTCGGTGACCGTGTCCATCGCGGCGGACACGATCGGCAGGTTCAAGCGGATGTCGCGCGTGAGGCGGGTGGAAAGATCGACATCCTTCGGCAGCACGGCGGAATGGGCCGGCACCAGCAGGACGTCATCGAAGGTGAGGGCTTCGGTGAGGATGCGCATGCCCTATTTTACGCGCCGGCGCGACCGCATCCAACCCCGGCCGCGCCGATTCGCCGCATCAGCGCACCAGCGCCAGCGACAGCGCGGGCCAGTACGTGATCACCAGCACCGCCAGCAGCAGGATCAGGAAGAACGGCACCGTGGCACGCACCAGCGTCCAGACCGGCTTGCCGAAGCGCATGCTGGCGATGAACAGGTTCATGCCGACGGGCGGCAGGAAGATCGCCAGCTGCAGGTTCGCGAGGAACAGGATGCCGAGGTGGACCGGGTCCACGCCGTAGTTCTGCGCCACCGGAAGCACCAGCGGCACCAGCAGGATGATGGCCGGGAAGCCTTCCAGCAGCATGCCGAACACGAGCAGGAACACGTTCAGCACGAGCAGGAACGTGGTGCGGTCCGCGATGTGCGCCTGGATGAACGCGAACAGCTTCGCCGGCACTTCCGCGTCGACGAGCCAGTTGGTGAGCGCCAGCGAGAAGCCGAGGATGACGAGGATCGCACCGACCAGCAGCATCGATTCGCGCGCGATGTCCGGCAGCTTGCGCAGCGGAATCTCGCGGCGCACGAGGATGGTCACGATCGCCACATACAGCGCGGTGGCTGCCGCCGCTTCGGATGCGGCGAGCCTGCCCGAGTAGATCCCGCCGAGCACGACGACCGGCAGCGGCAGATCCCACGCCGCATCGCGCAGCGCGGCCAGCACCTCGCGTCCCGAAACCGCCTCGCGCACGACGCCCGCGCGGCGCGCATGCCACACGCTGTAGAGGCCGAGCAGGCCGATCATCAGCAGGCTCGGCAGCACGCCGGCCTTGAACAGCGCGTCGATGGACACCGGCGGCGTGGTCGGGAACTGCTGCGCCACCACGCCGTACAGGATCAGCGGCATCGACGGCACGAGGATCAGGCCGAGGCTGCCGGACGCGGTGAGCAGGCCCAGCGAGAAACGCTCGCCGTAGTTCTGCTGCATCAGCGCCGGATACAGAACCGCGCCGAGCGCGACGATGGTCACGCCGGTTGCGCCAGTGAACGCGGTGAACATCGCGCAGGCGATCACGGCGACGATGGCCAGCCCGCCCGGCAACCAGCCCAGCAGCGCGTTGGTGAGCCGCACGAGGCGCTGCGGCGCGCGGCTTTCGGCGAGCAGGAAGCCCGCCAGCGTGAACAGCGGAATCGCGATCAGCGCCGGCATGTCGGCCAGCCGGTAGAACTCGACCGCGACCGCGATCCCGTCCTGCCCGGACCGATGGAAACCGAGCAAGGCGACGGCCGCGATCAACGCGAACAGCGGCGCGCCGATCGCGGCCAGCACCACGAGCACGAGGACCGCGAGAAGGATCATGGCAACTCCGGCGCCAGCACCGGGATCGCGTCGTCGCGCGGCGTTGCGAACGCGCGCAGCAGCAGGCGCAGCGCGAGCAGGCCGAAACCGACCGGAATCACCGCTTCGACGATCCAGCCCGGAATGCCTGCCACCTCGCTTCCGCCACCGAAATCGAGCCGTACCAGCCCGACACCGTGCCACGCGACCAGCGCCGAGATGCCGGAAGCGAACAGCAGCGCGACGACGCGCAGCACGCGCCGCGCGCGCCCGTGCACGAAGTTCGTCACGAAGTCGATGCCGATGTGCTTGTCCTCGCGCGCGGCGGCCAGCGCACCGAGCATCGCCGTCCACAGCACCATCGCGCGCAGCAGCGGATCGACCCAGACCAGTCCCGTGTCGAACAGGTTGCGGAGCAGGATCTGCGCGCCCGCGAGCAGCACCATCGCGAGCACGAGCAACGCGATCAAGGCGGTCTCGAAGCGGTGCAGCCAGACGAGCGCGCGCTGCATCACGGTGTCGTCCCGCGTGCCTGTGCCAGCGCCTTGGTCAGCCGATCCAGCATCTCCGCGGAGAGTTCGCCGGTGCCGCCGAGCCGGGCGAACACGTCCTGCCCGAGCGATTCCCAGTCCTTGCGTTCGGCCTCGCCGACCGGCGCGATGCGGATGCCCTGCGCGGCCAGAGCCCCGCGTGCGGCGGCATTGTCATCGCGGTTGAGCTTCTCCAGCCGCGTGAAGCCCTCGGCGAACGCCTCGCGCACGATGGCCTGGTCGGCCTCGGAAAGCGCGTCGAACGCCTTGCCGGAGATCACGACCTGCCCCACCACATAGGTCAACGGAAGGTCGACCATTTCCTTCATCTTCGTGTGCCACTGGAACGCGATCGCGCCGGATGGCGTGTTCGCGGCGGTGTCGATCAGGCCGGTCTGCAGGCTGGTGTAGACATCGGCCAGCGGCAGCGGAATCGGGCTGACGCCGGCCGCGCGGAACGCGAGCTCCGCGATCGCGTCGCCCTGCGGCACCCAGACCTTCGCGGCCTTGAGATCGTCGCGGCTGCGGATCTCGCGCGTGCTGAACAGGTACGCGAAACCGCCTCCGCTCAGCCCGACCAGTTCGAACCCCGCCTTGCGGAACGAATCCTTGAGCGGCGCATCCAGAAGGGCGCGAACCTTGTCCACCTCCGCCTGGTCACGGAACTGGAACGGCAGGCTGTACACCTGCGCGTCCTTGGTGATGAGCGAGGCCTCGCCGCCGGTGAAGGCGCCGCCCTGCAACTGGCCGATGCGGATCTTGCGCAACACCGTCGCGCCATCACCCATCACGCCGCCGGGATACAGCTTGATCTCGACGCGACCTTCGGTCTTCGTCTTGATCGCATCGGCGGCCGTGCGCATCTCGCGCATCCACGCCGTGCCGTCGGGCGCGACCGTCGCGATCTTGATCGTCGCGGCCTGCACGGTGGCGCACGCGAACGCGAACGCCGCGGCGCCGAGCATCCGGATCGGGAAGTTCATCGGGATTCCTCCTGAAAGAGCCGGCGACGGACGCCGCCTAGAAATAGTCCTTGCCGGACTCGCGCAACGCGCGCGCGCGCTGCTGCGCGATGACGTTGATCAAGGTCAGGCCGGGGGCGTGCGGATCGGCCGCGAGTGCCGCATCGAGCAGGCGATCGTGCAACGGCTGGTCGAACACGAGCCGCGCGTAGTACTGCGCGTACAGGACGCGGACCATCTGGTTGCGACCGCCGGACAGCGCGAGCGCCTTCTCGAACGCGGCCCTGCCCTCCTCCGGCTTGCCGCCGAGCGAGGCGGGCCGGAGACTGGCGAGCACCCCGAGGTACATGTACGGCTCGCCGCCGGCGTATGCGTCATCCAGCGCGACGACGCGCTCGAACAGCGCCTGCACCTTGGGGATGCCGGCGATCGCGTTCCAGTCGTCGGCATGCGTCTGGATCTGCGCGGCCCACGCCGAGGCGAGCCCATGCAACACCGCGACGTGCCGGCCACCGACCGCGGCGACGCGCGCGGCGAACGGCTCGAACGCGCCATCCAGCGTGGCGCACAGATCCGGAAGTTCGATGCAGGCCGCACGCCGCGCATAGTCGAGGCTGCGCGCGGCCAGACGCCCGCCTCGCGTGCCGTCCTCGACGAAGCCGCCGGCATACGCACCGTACAGCCGCGCGCCGGCGAGCAGCATGCCGGGATTGCGCGGATCGCCCTGGATCAGGCCGTCCACCAGCAGCAGCCACGCGGGAATGCCGTCGCGCGCGAGAGCGGGATCGTCCTGTTCGAGGATGCCGGCGGTCAGGCTGTCGGCCAGCCGCTGCCCGGCCTTGTTCTGGATGCTCGTGCAGGCGGAGAGCGCGGCGATCGCGACGAAAACGCAGATCCGGCTGGCGATCCGGTGCCCCATGTGCTGATCCTCAGTCGAAATAGCTTTCGGCCGCTTCGAGCGTGTTTTCCATCAATGTCGCCACCGTCATCGGTCCGACGCCGCCGGGCACCGGCGTGATCCACGAGGCGCGCGCGGCAGCGCCATCGAACTCCACGTCGCCGACGAGACGCCCGTCTTCGAGCCGGTTGATGCCGACGTCGATGACCACCGCGCCCGGCTTGATCCACTCCCCGCGCACGAGACCCGGCCGACCGACCGCAACCACCACGATGTCGGCGCGCCGCACCTCGGCTTCCAGATCGGCGGTGAACCGGTGGCAGCCGGTCGTGGTACAGCCGGCCAGCAGCAGTTCGAGGATCAGCGGGCGCCCGACATGATTGGACACGCCGATGACGACGGCATTGCGCCCGCGAACCGGACGGTCGGTATGCGCAAGCAGCGTCATCACGCCCTTCGGCGTGCAAGGACGCAATCCGCGCTGGCGCAGCGCGAGACGGCCGACGTTGGCGGCCTGGAAGCCGTCCACGTCCTTGCGCGCGTCGATGCGGTCGATCAGCGCCGTCGCGTCGATGCCGGGCGGCAGCGGCAGTTGCAGCAGGATGCCATGCACGTCGGGATCGGCATTGAGGCGGTCGATCAATGCGACGAGCGCTTCTTCCCGCGTGTCGGCCGGCAGGTCGTGATCGACCGATCGGAAGCCGACCTGTTCGCACGCGCGACGCTTGTTGCGCACGTACACGGCGGATGCGGGATCGCTGCCGACCATGACCACGGCGAGGCCCGGCGCCGGCTTGCCGGCGGCGACGCGGGCACGTACCCGCGCGGCGACGCCGGCGAGCACGTCATCGGCGATGCGGCGTCCATCGAGAAGGCGTGCTGGCATTGGCGTCACGGCGCAAAGCGCGCATTATCCCACGCCGATCCGGGCGATCCAATCGCGCCATGCCGAGTCCGACATGAACGACACCACCCGCGACATCGAGGCAGCCGCGTTCCGCCGCCTGCTCGATCACCTGCGCACGCGCAGCGACGTGCAGAACATCGACCTGATGATCACCGCCGGCTTCTGCCGCAACTGTCTCGCCGACTGGTATCGCGAAGCGGCGGCCGAACGCGGCGTGGCGCTCGACCGCGACGCCGCCCGCGCGGTCATCTACGGTGAGCCGTTCGCCGACTGGAAGGCAAAACACCAGAAGGAGGCGACGCCGGAACAGCTCGCGGCCTTCGAGGCGTCGCGCCGCCGCGACGACTGACGGTGCGCGTCGCGATCAGGCCGATGCGCAGATCGCGGTCAGATCCTCGTAACCGGTGAATCGCGCATCGATGCCGCAGCCCGGACACCCGGGATCGCGCGGCAGGCGCAACTCGCGGAACGACGCGGCCAGTGCGTCGAAGCACAGCAACCGGCCGACCAGAGGTTCGCCGATGCCGAGCAGCAGCTTGAGCGCCTCGTTCGCCTGCAGAAGGCCGACGATGCCGGGCAGCACGCCGAGCACGCCCGCCTCGCTGCAGTTCGGCGCCTCGGCCGCGGACGGCGGTTGCGGAAACAGGCAGCGATAGCAAGGCGAATCCGCACGTCGCGGATCGAACACCGACACCTGACCGCTGAACCGATGCACCGCTCCGTACACCAGCGGCACGCGCATCCGCACGCTGGCCGCGCTCAGCAGATAGCGCGTCGGGAAATTGTCGGCGCCGTCCACGACCAGATCCTGCCCGTCCAGCAGCCGCTCGACATTCGCCGCCCCCATCCGCTCGGCGACCGGCTCGACCTCGATGCGGGGATTGAGTGCGGCGAGCGCGATGCGCGCCGACTCGACCTTGCGCATGCCGACCCGCGCATCGGCATGCAGGATCTGCCGCTGCAGGTTCGAGCGTTCCACGCGGTCGTCGTCGACGATGCGAAGATGGCCGACGCCCGCCGCGGCGAGGTAGAACGCGGCCGGCGCGCCGAGGCCGCCGGCACCAACCAGCAGCACGCGCGCGCGCGCGAGGCGTCGCTGCCCGTCGATGCCGACTTCCGGCAACACCAGATGCCGTGCATAGCGTTCGGCCGTATCGGCATCCAGTGCGCCTTCCAGCGCCACCGGCAGTCCCTCGCTCCGCCAGCGCACGAAACCGCCGGCAACCGACGCGGCCCTGGCATGCCCCATCGCCCGCAACTGCCGCGCCGCTGCCAGCGAGCGGCCGCCGACCGCGCAGATCAGCGCAATGGGACGCTCGCGGTCCGGCGCGATCTCGCCGATGCGCGCGCCGAGCGACGCGAGCGGCACCGCGATCGAACCGTCCGCGTGCCCGGATGCGCGCTCGCCCGGCTCGCGCACGTCGATCAGCAACGCTCCCTCGCGCAGCCAGCGCAGCGCTTCGGCGGGTGCGATCTCCACGGGGCTCTCGGGGATGCGACCTCTCATGCATTCACCATGATGCACGCAGCGGCAGGATGTCCACGGTCGCGCCGGCCTCGAGCGAGTGCGTCGCCTCCGGCACGACCGCCAGCGCATCGGCGGACGCGATGCCGGTGAGCATGCCCGAACCCTGCGCGCGCAACGGCACGGCGACGAGGGCGCCCTCGCCGGCGGTATCCAGTCGTACCCGCACGAGTTCCGTGCGATCGTGGCGCTTGCCGAGCGCCTCGGCGAGACGCGCGCGCCGCACGGACGGCACGGGCTGTGCTGCGCCCTGCATGGCATGCAGCGCGGGCAGGACGAACAGCACGAAATTCGCGATCGTCGAAACCGGATTCCCGGGCAATGCGAACACCAGCGCGGACCCGATGCGGCCGAACAGCAGCGGCATCCCGGGCTTGATCCGCACCTTCCAGAACCACACCGTGCCGAGTTCGGCCACGAGGCCCGGCAGGAAGTCGGCGGCACCGGCGGATACGCCGCCGCTGCACACGATCACGTCGTGGCAGGCCGCCGCGTCGTGCAGTGCCGCGGCCATCGCCGCGCGGTCGTCGCGCAAGTGGCCGACCCTCGCGGGTTCGATGCCGTCCTCGCGCAGCAGCGCGGCCATGGCGACGCGGTTGCTGTCGGGAATCCGGCCCGGGTCGAGCGGCTCGCCGGGCGCGACGAGTTCGTCGCCGGTGGAGAAAACGGCGACGCGCGGGCGGTTCGCGACAAGCAGCCGCGCATGTCCGCAGGTGGCCGCAAGACCGATCTGCGCGGGGCCGAGCCGGGTTCCGGCGGCGAGCACGCGCGCGCCGCGCGGGCACTCCTCGCCGGCGATGCGCACGTTCGCGCCGGCGCGCTCTCCGTTCCCGACCACGATCGCACCGGCGTCGACCCGCACGTTCTCGCGGATCACGACCGTATCGGCTCCGGGCGGCATCGGCGCTCCGGTCATGATGCGCACGCATTCGCCCTCGCCCGGTGCGGGCGGCGCCTCGGCCGCGCCGGCGAACGCGTCCGCGATGACGCGGAAGCGGCGTTCGCCGGATGCCGGCAGGTCGATGCCACGAAGCGCGTACCCGTCCATCGCCGCGTTGGTGAACGGCGGCAGGTCGTGTCGCGCGTGGACATCTTGCGCGAGAAAGCGTCCGCATGCCGCTTCGAGCGCGAGCGCTTCGGACGGCAACACGGACTCGCGCGCGACAGCCAGCACGCGCTCGCGCGCGTCGGCGAATGCCAGGAGGGTCGGAACATCATGCACCGGCAAGGGCCTCCTCGAAGGACCGGAAATCGTCCGGCGTGTTGAGATTGCGGAATCGCCGACTCCGATCCGCGAAATCGACTTCGCGCAGGACCAGGCGATCCTGCCATCCGGCGGGGCCGAGCCCCAGCTCCGCCGCACGCGACGCGTCGTCGGCAAGATCGCGGCGGTACAGCGCGAACAGAGGCTGCCGCCGTTCGCCATCGTGCGCAACTGCAGCCTGCGCCTGCGCATCCAGCGCGGCGGACAGCCGATCGAACAACTCCTCGGGCGGTTCCGGGCAATCGACCGGCAGCGTGAGCAGCAGCGGCCGGCGGCATCGCGCGAGCGCGGCCGCGACGCCGGCCAACGGCCCGCGCGTTCCCGGGATGCGATCCGGCACGACCGACGCATGCCGCGCGTATGCGTCGGGATTGCGGTTGGCCACGATCAGCACGTCGTCGCTCATCGCGCGCGCCGCGCGCATCGCGAAGGTGACGAGTTCCCGTCCCAGCAACGGCTCCAGCCCCTTGTCGCGTCCACCGAGGCGCTCGCCGCGACCACCGGCGAGAACCGCGACGGTCACATCGGCGCGGTCACGACTTGCTGCGCTTGGCATTGCGGATCATCCGCGTGCGGCGTCGCTGCTGGCCTTCGGTCAATTCGTTCTTGCGACCGGCGAACGGATTGACGCCGTCGCGGAGTTCGATCCGCACCGGCGTGCCTTCCAGCCGGTAGCGCTTCCGGAAGAAGTTCTCGAGATAGCGCCTGTAGCCGTCCGCGATGTGCTTCGTGCGCGAGCCATGGATCACGATGGTCGGCGGATTGGTGCCGCCGGGATGGGCGAACTTGAGCCGCGGTGCGTGGCCGCGGACGAGTGGCGGCTGGTAGGCCTCGTAAGCGGCCTCGACGGCGCGGGTGAGTTCCGCCGAGCCAAACGTGCGGTTTGCCGACGCATGCGCGCGAACGACAGCTTTCATCAACTCGCCGACGCCGCTTCCATGCAGTGCCGAAATGTACACCGCACGCGCCCACGGCACGAAATCGAGGCGGCGCGCGAGCCCGGTCATGCATTGCTCGCGCTGGTACCTGTCCATGCCGTCCCACTTGTTGACGGCGATCACCAGCGCGCGACCGGAATCGAGGACATGGCCGATCAGCGTCGCATCCTGCTCGGAGACCCCCTCGCGCGCATCGAGCACGAGTACCGTGACGTGCGCGGCCTCGACCGCCTGCAGCGACTTGATGACACTGAACTTCTCCAGCGCGTCGTCGATGCGTGCACGACGACGCACGCCCGCGGTATCGATCAGCGTGAAGCGCCTGCCATCCCGCTCCAGCGGGATGCGAATCGAATCGCGCGTGGTTCCAGGCACCTCGGATGCGATCACGCGCTCCTCGCCGAGCAGGCGATTGACCAGCGTGGACTTGCCGGCGTTCGGGCGGCCGACGATGGCGACGCGGATGCCCTCGTCCTTCCCGGATTCGGGCTCCGCCGACGGTGCCGGCAGGAGCGGAACGAGCGCGTCGATCAGCGCCGCGACGCCGCGCGAATGCGCGGCGGAAACCGGCAGAAGCGCCGCGACGCCGAGCGCCGCGAACTCGGCCAGCGCGATTTGTTCATCGAGCCCGTCGACCTTGTTGACGAGCACGAGGAACGGCTTGCCGGAGCGGCGCAGGCGGTCGAGGATCGAACGGTCGGTCGGAAGCAGGCCGTCGCGTGCGTCGAGGAGAAACAGGACGACATCCGCCTCGTCGATCGCGAACGCAGCCTGCCTGGCAGTCTGTTCGGCCAGCGCCTCGGTCTCGTCGGTCAGACCGCCCGTGTCGACCACGACGAAGGGCCGCGGGCCGACGCGGCTGATGCCGTAGTGGCGATCGCGCGTGACGCCGGGCATGTCCGCGACCAGCGCATCGCGGCTGCGCGTCAATACGTTGAAAAGCGTCGACTTGCCGACATTGGGACGCCCGACGAGGGCAACTACCGGAAGCATCGACGGCTCCGTCCAGAAAAGTGCGGCAGGCGGGAACGCATCCGCATCGCCTGCGCCATGGCGTGCGCCGCGCCGCCGGAGGACCGGCGACGCCGACGATGAAGCTTACTGTGCGCGCCAGGCGCCGATGCGGCCTTCCGCGTCCTCGACCACGACCATTCCATCGGCAACCTGCGGCGCGGCCTCGATCGGCTTCCTCGACAGGCGTTCGCGCGCCGCGAACTTTCCTTCCGAGAGGCTGAGCCAATGCACGTAACCTTCCGCGTCGCCGACGACGACATGGTCGCCCTGCACGGCCGGTGCGGAGAGCCAGCGATGCTTCAGGCCTTCCTGCTTCCAGAGGTTCGCGCCGGTCGCGAGATCGAAAGCCCAGACGTTGCCGTCGGCATCCACCGCCACCAGCGTGCCCGACCCGGCGGCCACACCTGCATAGCTGGAGAAGTCACGCTGCCACAGCGGTCGACCGTTGTCGGCGGCCATCGACGCAAGCGTGCCGTGGTAGCCGGCCGCATAGACCGACGCGCCGTCGACGAGGACCGTGCCGTCCACGTCGGCGAGCCGTTCCACCTCGGTGCGGCCTTCCGCCGGGGAAAGGGTCGTCTGCCACAACTCCGCGCCATCCACGATGCGCACGGCGGACACGCGCCCGTTGTCGAACCCGCAGTAGGCGATTCCGGCGGCCACGACCGGCGCCGAATTGCCGCGCAGGCTGAGCGCCGGTACCGGCTGCTCGACGAGCCACCTGCGATTGCCGTCCTCCGCGTCGAGGCCCATCAGGCGCCCGTCGTTCGTTCGCACCACGACCACGCCATCCGCGATGGTCGGCGGCGCGATCACTTCGGAGCCGACCTGCGCGTCCCAGCGAGGCGTGCCATCGGCAGCCGACAGCGCATGAACCTGTCCATCGAGGCCACCGACCACGAGAAGATCGCCTTCGACGGCAGGGCCTCCGGTCCAGCGCAGGGAGCGATCTCCACGACGCAGGAACCCGCCCGTGCGCCCGCCGAGGCGCTGACTCCAGATCGTCTTGCCGGACGCCAGATCGAGCGCGGCGACTGTGCCGTCCACACCGGCCGCATAGACGCGACCGTCCGCGATCACCGGCGCGACGCGGGCTCCCGAATCGCCGGCACCATCGCCGACGCGCGCGGACCAGAGAGCCTGGACCGGGATCGTCGGCGTGAACTCGGCAAGCGGCGTGGGTGGCTCCACGTTGTCCTTCTTGCCCATGCCTTTGAACCAGTTGCAGCCAGCGAGCGCAATGCCCGCCAGCAGCAACAGCGCGATGCGCGCCTGCGGCTTCATGACCCCGCCTTCGCAGTTGCCGGCGCGTCGGCTGCAACGGGCGCGCCGCCGGACACGGTGAGATCGTCCCGCTTCATCTGGACGATCGCGCGTCCGGGTGCCTGCGGATCGAGTTCCGCGAGCGCATTGTCGTACGCGGCGCTCGCCTCCTGCGTGCGTCCGAGCTTGAGCAGCGCGTCTCCGCGCAGTTCCGCCGCGAGTGCGGCGTAATCCTTGCCGACCTCGCCGTCGGCAAGGCGCAATGCCGCTTCCGCGTCGCCCTGCGCAAGCTTCACGCGCGCGGTGCGCAGCGCGATCAGCGATCGCAGGGCCGCTTCCTTCGGCGCATTCCTGCCCGCCCATTCCAGCGCGGAGGCTGCCGCCGGCAGGTCGTTGGCCGCGATCGCCGCCTGCGCCTGATGCAGGGCCGCGAGGACCGCGTAGACGGATTTCCCGTAGTCGCTGCGCAGTGCTTCGGCAATCTGTGCTGCATCCTGACTCTTGCCGGCAGCCTCGGCGTCGACCAGCGCCTGGAAACGCGCCGCCGCCTCGGCGGTGCGCTGCACGTTGCGCGCCTTCCACTGCTGCCAGCCGAAGATCAGCACCAGGCCGGCCACGATGCCGACCAGGATCGCCAGCGCGTTCTCGCGCAGCCATTTGCGGACGAGTTCGCCCTGTTCGTGTTCGTCGAGAACGTCAAAAGCCATGCAATCACCCGGAAGCTGAACGGTTGCGTGCGCCCGCACGCCTCCGCAGACGCAAGGCAGTGTCCGCGGAGCGCGCTAGCGTAACAGGAATCGGTGGCGCAGCGGGCGCCCTTACTGGACCGCGGGCGGCGCCTCGAAAAGCCGCACGTGCGCGACATTGCCGCGCTGGAACGACGAGAGGTCGAACGGCTTGCCGTCGACACGCAGGATCGCGCCATTGGAATTGCCGATCCGCACCGAGACGGGACCTTGGCTGCGGTACTGATGCTTGCCCGCCGCGAGCATCGCGTACTCGATCCGGCTGCCGTCTGCAGCGACGATCTCGACCCAGCTCGATTCGGTCAGCTCGAGCTCGATCCCGTGCCCCGGCGCACCAGCCGGCTCCGGCGGGCGCGGCGATTCCGGCACGACCTCCTGCGCAGCTGCGAACGGCGTCATCGACGCGATCACGGCCGGCGGATCGACGCGGGTTGCCGGAGGCGGCGGCACGGCGACCTCGACGACGCGGCTGTCGCCGGTGGCTGCCGGCGCCGGGTCGAGCGGCGCGCTGCGGACGAGGTTCTGTTCCAGTCCCCCGTGCGTGGCGAGCCAAACGGCAGGCGCGACGATCAGCGCCGTCAGTACCAAGTAGGTGGCACTGCCGGAATAGCGCTCGATGAGATATCGCGAGCGCGAGATGCTGCCAGTGGAGACCAGTGGAGCAGCGCTCGAATGCGCACGCGCGACCTCTTCCGCCTCCTCGACCGGGACACCGACGAGTCGCGCATAGCTGGTCAGGTAGCCGGTCAGGAAAACGCCATGCGCAATCCCTTCGTAGTCGTCGGCCTCGATGCGCTCGACGAGACGCGCCGGCAGCTTCAGCCGCGACGCGACATCGGCGCGGCTGAGCCCGAGCCGGTCGCGAGCGGCGACCAGCCGCGCGCCGAAGGAAGCGTCTTGAACAATCGCCGCATCGCCCACCCGCAACGCATCCGGCATTCCGGGCGCCGCGTCCTCGTGATTCGTATGCATGGATCCACCCACCCCGATGGTTTCGGCGTTCGCACGGACATCTCCCGACAGCGGCAGGGCCAATTGGCTGCCGTCGTCTTCAACCGTGCCTGCGCCCTTCTGTCGTTCCGCACCGAAGACATGCGCCGGCGTGTTCTCCCCCGCGCCGTCCGTTCTCGTCGCATGTTCGGTGCGCCCACTCATCCGTTTTTCGCTTCCAGCTGGCGTGCCTGCTGCGAATCCGGGAACTCCTGCAGCAGCTTGCGCGTGTATTCGCGAGCGGCGTCGCCATTGCCGAGTCGCAACTCCACGTTGCGACCGAGCAGCAACGATTCCGGCCGCGGCGCACCCACGGCCTCGTAGCGCTGCACGAACGCGCGGGCATTCAGGTACTCGCCCTTGTCGTACAGGATCACGCCGAGCTGCAGAAGCGCCTCGGCATCGTCCGGATCGAGCGCGAGGGCCTTGCGCAGCGCCGCCTCGGCCTCGACGCGCTTGCCCGCGTGCAGCAGACACGAACCGGAGTTGCTCAGTGCCAGTGCCGGCGTCTGGTAGAAAGGATCGGCCAGCGCCCGCTGGAAATAGGTTTCCGCCTCGGCGTACTGGCCCTGCCGGCACAGGAACCATCCGTAGTTGTTGTTGACCGAGCCGCCCTTGGGCTTGAGCTCCGCGGCACGGCGATAGTGCTCGCCGGCCTTGGCCGAATCATTGATCGTCTCGTACAGGACCGCGATCACGGTGTGCGCATCGACGTAACCCGGATCGAATTCGAGCGCACGGTTGAGCTTCTCGAGCGCGAGCTCCAGCTTGCCCTGCTGCAGGTAGCGCTGGCCGAGATCGGTGTTGACGCGGGCGGCCTCCTGCCGCTGGGTCGATGCGGATTCGCGCTTGACGCTGCCGCCGCCGCTGCTAACGCAACCGGCCAGCAACGCGAGCGCCAGCAGTGTCGCGACGGAATGCATCCGGCGAACGCCTTCACGCGGCATCGGCCACTCCTCCCTCGATCTTGCGACGGAACTCCGCCTGCCTGCGCGTGCGGTCCACCACCTGCCCCTTGAGCTGGCCGCAGGCCGCGTCGATGTCGTCGCCACGCGTGCGGCGGACCATGGTCAGCACATCCGCATCAAGCAGGATCTTCTGGAACGCGCGAATCACGTCTTCGTCGGATCGCTCGAAGCGCGTGCCGTGGAACGGGTTGAACGGGATCAGGTTCACCTTGGATGGCAACCTGCGCATCAGCTTGACGAGCTGGCGCGCATGCTCGGGCCTGTCGTTGACGCCCTTGAGCATCGTGTACTCGAACGTGATCGTCGTGCGCGGACGGCGCGCCGCGTAGCGCGCGCAGGCGCCGAGCAATTCCTTGATCGGATACTTCCTGTTGAGCGGGACGAGTTCCGTGCGGAGTTCGTCGTTCGGTGCGTGCAGCGATACCGCGAGCGAGACGTCGCTGCATTCGGACAGGCGGTCGATCATCGGCACCAGCCCTGCCGTCGAAAGCGTGACGCGCTTGTTGGCGAGTCCGAAACCCAGGTCGTCGCGCATCACGCTCATCGCGGTGACCACGTTGTCGAAGTTCAGCAGCGGTTCGCCCATGCCCATCATGACGACGTTCGTGAGCTTGCGCTGATGGTGCGGAACATTGCCGAGGTGCTTCGCCGCCACCCACACCTGCCCGATGATCTCGGCCGCGGAGAGATTGCGGTTGAAGCCCTGCGTCGCGGTCGAGCAGAACCGGCAGTTGAGTCCGCAACCGACCTGCGAGGACACGCACAACGTACCGCGCGAGGTGTCCGGAATGAACACCGTTTCGATCGCGTTGCCGCCGTCCATGCCCAGCAGCCACTTGTGCGTGCCGTCGGCGGCCTGTTTCTCGAACAGCGTGTTCGGCGGAACAATCTCGACCGCTTCGGCAAGCTTCCCGCGCAGCGCCTTGCCGACATCGGTCATCTGCGCGAAGTCGGTGACGTGCCGGTGATAGACCCACTTCATCACCTGATCCGCGCGATATGGCTTCTCGCCGAGCTGCGCGAACAGGTCGCGCAGCCCCTTGCGATCGAGATCGAACAGATTGGTCCTGGGCGTGGTCACCGGCATGCTTCCGTCAGCGTGCGCAGATCTCGTCGTCGGCGAAGAAGTACGCGATCTCCGCCTTCGCGGTGTCCGGGCCATCGGAGCCATGCACCGCGTTCGCATCGATGGAACTGGCGAAATCCGCGCGGATCGTTCCCGGTGCAGCTTCCTTAGGATTGGTGGCGCCCATCAGCTCGCGGTTCTTCGCGATCGCGTTCTCGCCTTCCAGCACCTGGATCATCACCGGGCCCGAAATCATGAACTCGACAAGTGCATTGAAGAACGGACGCTCGCGATGCACGGCGTAGAAGCCTTCTGCGTCGCTGCGCGAAAGCTGCTTCATCCTGGCGGCGATGATCTTCAGGCCGGCCTTCTCGAAACGCGTGTAGATCTCGCCGATCACGTTCTTGGCGACCGCATCGGGTTTGATGATGGAAAGGGTGCGCTCCAGCGCCATGTGCCGGTGTCTCCGTAGGCAGGATGTCAGGGAATGGCCGCAATGGCCTGTTATAGAACCAAACCCGCGCCAATCCGAGGGCTTAGCTCACATTATCGCGTGCGATTCTAGCCAAAACGGAAAGCTTTTGACACATCGCCGCACGTGCGCATTGACCGGCCGGACGCGCCCGCCTACCATTCAAACGATCGTTTGAACCGCGGATCCACCTTCCCGTGCGACCGGCCGCCACCCCGTTCTCCACCCGCGAGCGCATTCTCGGCGTCGCCGAGGCGCTGTTCGCCCGCCACGGCTTCGCGGGAGCTTCGCTGCGCCAGGTCACCGCCGCCGCGAACGTGAACCTCGCCGCGGTGAACTACCACTTCGGCTCGAAGGAAAGCCTGATCGAGGAAGTCTTCCGCAGGCGCCTCGATCAACTCAACCAGCAGCGTCTTGCTGCGCTCGAAAAGGCCCTGTCCAAACCCCAGCCAAGCGTCGAGGATGTGCTGGAAGCCTTCATCCGGCCGGCGCTGGACCAGTCGATGGACAGTGCCGGCGGAGCCGCCTTCGTGCGCGTGCTGGCGCGCGCCTATGCCGAACACGACGAACGCCTGCGGCGATTCCTGTCCGACAACTACGGCCACGTGCTGCGCGACTTCGCCAATGCCTTCGCGCGCCTGCTGCCGGAACTCGACCGCGAGGAACTGTACTGGCGCCTTGATATCGTCGCCGGCGCGCTGACCTATGCCATGGCCGATTTCGGCATGATCAAACGGCGCGACTCGACCAGTGAAGCCACGCACCGCGATCGCACCGCCGCACACCTGATCCATTTTGCAGCAGCCGGCCTGCGAAGCCCGGCGATGCGCTGACCACGACCCGCCACGGCCGCATGGCCGCAACCGAACCGAAACCGATGGAGCCGCACGCATGAACGACCCCACTCCCCTGCGCATCCGCAAGGCCGCCGTGCTCGGCGCCGGCGTAATGGGCGCGCAGATCGCCGCGCATCTCGCCAACGCCGACGTGGAAACCCTGCTGTTCGACCTTCCCGCGAAGGAGGGCGACAAGAGCGGCATCGCACGGAAGGCGATCGCGCAGCTTGCCAAGCTGTCGCCCGCCCCGCTGGCCGACCCGGCGAAGGCAGCGGCGATCACGCCCGCCAACTACGACGAGGACCTGGACAAGCTGCGCGACTGCGACCTGGTGATCGAGGCGATCGCCGAGCGGCTGGACTGGAAGCTCGACCTCTACGCGAAGATCGGCCCGTATCTGTCTGATTCGTCGGTTGTTGCCAGCAACACATCGGGCCTGTCGATCAACACGCTGGCCGATGCCTTGCCGGATGCGTTGCGCCCGCGCTTCAGCGGCATCCACTTCTTCAATCCACCGCGCTACATGCATCTGGTGGAAGTCATCCCGGCACGGGAAACGGATCGCGCGATTCTCGACGGACTGGAAACGTTCCTCACGACCACCCTCGGCAAGGGCGTGGTCCACGCGAAGGACACGCCGAACTTCATCGGCAACCGCATCGGCGTGTTCTCGATCCTCGCGACGATGCACCATACCGCCGCGTTCGGCCTCGGCTTCGATCTCGTCGATGCACTGACCGGCCCGGCCATCGGCCGGCCGAAGTCGGCGACGTACCGCACGGCGGACGTGGTCGGCCTCGACACGATGGCGCACGTCATCAAGACGATGGCCGACACCTTGCCGGACGACCCGTGGCATGCGCATTTCGCCTCGCCGGCGTGGCTGTCCGCCCTCATCGACAAGGGAGCGCTCGGCCAGAAGAGCGGTGCCGGCATCTACGTCAAGCGCGGCAAGGACATCCTCGTGCTCGACCTCGGCCAGCAGGACTACGTCCCTTCCGGCGCGAAGCCGTCGGACGAGGTGGCCGCGATCCTCGCGATCAAGGACCCGGCCGAGAAGTTCGGCAAGCTGCGTGCCTCGGCCGATCCGCAGGCGCAGTTCCTGTGGGCCGTGTTCCGCGACCTGTTCCACTACAGCGCGTTCCACCTCGAAGGCATCGCCGACACGGCGCGCGACATCGATTTCGCGATCCGCTGGGGCTACGGCTGGAAGCTCGGCCCGTTCGAGACATGGCAATCCGCAGGGTGGAAGCAGGTTGCGGACTGGATCGCCGAGGACATCGCGGCCGGCAAGGCGATGAGCAGCGCGCCCCTGCCCGGCTGGGTCGCGAAGATCGACGGCGTGCATCACGCGGACGGCTCGTATTCGCCACGCAGCGACACGTACGTGCCGCGTTCCGCGCATCCGGTGTACGCACGGCAGCTGTTCCCGGACCCGCTCCTCGGCGAACGCTTCGACCGCGGCACCACGTTGTGGGAGAACGACGGCGTGCGCCTGTGGTCGCTCGGCGATGATGGCGTCGGCATCATTTCGTTCAAGACCAAGATGAACACCGTGAACGACGCGGTGCTCGACGGCATCCAGCAGGCGATCGACTACGCCGAACGCAACCTGCGCGCGCTGGTCATCTGGCAGGAGAGCGACAAGGCGTTTTCGGCCGGTGCCGACCTCAAGGGCATGGCCGGCTTCGTGCAGGCCGGCAAGGTCGACCTGCTGGAATCGATGATCGCGAATTTCCAGAAAACCAGTCAGCGCATCAAGTATGCGCTGGTTCCCGTGGTGGCCGCGGTGCGCGGCCTCGCGCTCGGCGGCGGCTGCGAATTCCAGATGCATTGCGCGCGCACGGTCGCCGCGCTGGAAAGCTACATCGGCCTCGTCGAGGCCGGTGTGGGCCTGCTCCCGGCTGGCGGCGGCCTCAAGGAACTTGCGGTACGCTCCTCGCAGCGCGCGGTCGATGGCGACGTGTTCCCGGAGATCCGGCGCATGTTCGAAACGGTCGCGCAGGCGAAGACCTCGACCAGCGCGTTCGAGGCCAAGCGCCTCGGCCTGCTGCGCCCGGACGACATCGTCGTCTTCAATCCGTTCGAGCTGCTCTTCGTCGCGAAGAAGGTCGCGGCCGCATTGGCCGAGACCGGCTACCGCCCGCCGCTGCCGGCGACGCAGGTGACGGTTGCCGGCGACGTCGGGCTGGCCACGCTGAAGATGGCGCTGGTCAACATGCTCGAAGGCCGCTTCATTTCGGAGCACGACAACGCGATCGCGACGCGCATCGGCGACGTGCTGTGCGGCGGGAACATCGAGCGCGGCTCGCAGGTGGACGAGGAATGGCTGCTCGATCTCGAACGCAGGCATTTCTTCGAACTCGCGCAGATGCCGAAGACGCTCGAACGCATCGCGCACACGCTGACCACCGGCAAGCCGCTCCGCAACTGAGACGACGAGGAATCCACGACCATGAGCAAGCAAATCCAGGACGCCTACATCGTCTCCGCCGTGCGCACGCCGGTCGGAAAGGCACCACGCGGGGTGTTCCGCCACACCCGGCCCGACGACCTGCTCGCGCATGTGCTGCGCGCAGCGGTGGACAAGGCGCCGGGCATCGACCCGACGCAGATCGGCGACGCGGTGATCGGCTGCGCGATGCCGGAAGCCGAGCAAGGCATGAACGTCGCGCGCATCGGCGTGCTGCTGGCCGGCCTGCCGGACTGCGTACCGGCCGTCACCGTGAACCGCTTCTGCTCGTCCGGCCTGCAGGCGATCGCGATGGCGGCCGACCGCATCCGCACCGGCGAGGCCGACCTGATGCTCGCCGGCGGCACCGAGTCGATGAGCATGGTGCCGATGATGGGCCACAAGATCGCGATGAACCCGGCCGCGTTCACCGAGGAGAACGTCGCGATCGCCTACGGCATGGGCATCACCGCCGAGAAGGTCGCCGAGCAGTGGAAGGTCAGCCGGGAGGAGCAGGACGCTTTCGCCGTGGCATCGCACCGGAAGGCGCTGGCTGCCATCGCTGCCGGCGAGTTCACCGACGAGATCGTTCCGGTCCGGCTCGACGACCGCTATCCCGACCTCGCGCATCACTCGATCCGCACCGACGACCGCCTCATCGAGACGGACGAGGGGCCACGCAAGGACACCAGCCTGGAAGTCCTCGCCAAGCTGCGCCCCGTGTTCCGCATGGGCGGCTCGGTGACGGCGGGCAACTCCTCGCAGATGTCCGATGGTGCCGGCGCGCTGCTGCTGGCCAGCGAGAAGGCGATCAAGGACCACGGCCTGCAACCCATCGCCCGCTTCGTCTCGTTCTCGGTGGCGGGCGTCAAGCCGGAGATCATGGGCATCGGCCCGATCGCGGCGATTCCGAAGGCGCTCGCGCTCGCCGGACTCGACAAGGATCGACTCGACTGGATCGAGCTGAACGAGGCGTTCGCCGCACAGTCGCTTGCGGTGATCCGCGACGTCGGCCTCGATCCGGACAAGGTCAATCCGCTCGGCGGCGCGATCGCGCTCGGGCACCCGCTCGGCGCAACCGGCGCGATCCGTGCGGCAACGCTGCTGCACGGCCTGCGCCGGCGCAAGCAGAAGTACGGCATGGTGACGATGTGCATCGGCACCGGCATGGGCGCTGCCGGCATCTTCGAGGCGCTCTGAGGTCGGCATGGCGGACGCTCCGCACGGCATCCACACGATCGACACCGGCTTCCAGCGGCCGGCGTTCGATGCGGCGTTTCTCGTGGTGGAGAACGGTCGCGGCGCGTTCGTCGATTGCGGCACCAACCACTCGGTTCCAGCCCTGCTCGCGACGCTGGGCAGCGCGGGACTGGAGCCGGCGGATGTCGACTGGCTGATCCTGACCCACGTGCATCTCGACCATGCCGGCGGCGCGGGCGAACTGATGAAGCATCTGCCGAATGCACGCCTGGTCGTGCATCCGCGCGGGTCGCGGCACATGATCGACCCATCGAAGCTGATTGCCGGCGCGACCGCCGTGTATGGCGAGGCCGAGATCCGGCGCAGCTACGGCGCGATCCGCCCGGTTCCGGCCGACCGCGTGGTCGAGGCGCCGGACGGGCATGTCGTGGACCTCGCCGGCCGCGCGCTGCGCTGCCTCGACACGCCGGGCCACGCGCGGCACCACATCGCGATCCACGACGAGGCGAGCGCCTCGTTCTTCACCGGCGACACGTTCGGACTTTCCTACCGCGAGTTCGACACGGCAGCCGGAGCCTTCATCATCCCGACCACCTCGCCGGTTCAATTCGAGCCGGACGCGCTGCACGCTTCGATCGACCGGCTCTGCGGATTCGATCCGCAGGCGATGTTCCTGACGCACTACGGTCGCGTCACGAACGTGCCGCGGCTCGCCGCCGCACTGCATGAGCAGATCGATGCGATGGTCGCGATCGCGCGCGCGCATGCGCCGGAAGCGGATCGTCACGCACGCATCGCCGCGGATCTCGCCGCGCTCTGCATCGAACGCGCGCAGGCACACGGCTGCGCGATGTCCGACGAGCGCGTGCGCGAACGGCTCGCGATGGACATCGAGCTCAATGCGCAGGGGCTGGAAGTCTGGCTCGACAACCAGCGCAGGGCCTGAACGATTCCGCAGTGCCCGATCAGGCCAGTCGGGTCCCGTTCGGAACCGGCCGTTCCACCGCAGCCAGCACGACGCCGGCATCGGTCGGAAAGCCGGTCAGCAGAAACTGCGACCGGAACGGGCCGATCTGCTTCTCCGGGAAGTTGATCACCCCGATCACCTGTCGCCCGACGAGGTCCCCGGGCTCGTACAACGCGGCGATCTGCGCGCTGGTCTTCTTCTCGCCGTAGGGCCCGAAATCGACCCATACCTTCAGCGCCGGCTTGCGCGCCTCGGGAAACGGCTCGACGCGCACGATCGTGCCGGCCACCAGCGCCACCTTCTCGAAATCGCTCCACGCGATGGATTCCATCGGCCTGCTCCGTTCATCCCGCGCAATGCCGAAACGGCACCGCGTCCGCCACGGCGTCAATCAACGCGTCGCGGTTGCCTGCAACCCTACCTGCACCCATCCGAGGCTGATGCCGATCCGCGTGGCCTCGGGATTCGCCCACGCATACGCCAGCGTCGCGCCGTCCGCATCGGCAATCACCGAGAGCTTGAGCACCGGCTCGCGCCCTTCGCGGAACGTGAGCCGCTCCAGCCGCAGCGAGTAGCCGGACGGCTGGCCGTCGCGGAAGCGCAGCGCATGACGCCCGCCTTCGCTGCCGATCCGCACGGCGTCGTCGGTGTGCCAATCGTTGCTGTCCGCGCGCGCGTCCGGTCCCGCGCCATTGAGTGCCGCCCAGCCGGTGAACGTCCGAACGCGGCGCGCCTCGATGCGCGCATCGGGACCGCGCGCCTGGTCGGCGTAGAAGCGCACGCGCAGCCACTCGCCCTCCTGCTCGACCGAAAGCGGGAGCAGTGCCGCCTCCGCGCCGATGCCCGGAACCAGTGCCACGCACGTCGCGGGATCGCCCGCCACCTTGAGCGACGGGCCTTGCATCGTGCCGCGCAGCGCACACGCGTCCAATGCGACCCATTGCGCGGGATCGATCGCTGCGCGCTCGCCCGTCACACCGAGCGCTCGATGCGGAACCAGCAGGACGTCGTCTCCGGACACCGAAAGGCGCATCGCCCAGCGCGCCTCCATCGGTGCCGATCCGTCCGTGCGAACATGCCAGATCGACCAGCCGGCACGCTCGGCTGCGCGCACGTCGATGACCGCATGCGGCACGACCGGCGCACCGCTCCGCGAGCGCGAGGCCCAGACCTGCTCGTGATTGTCGTAGGTGCCCGACAGGTCGCTCGGCCGCCCTTCGGCCGACCGCGATTTCGACACCGCGCCGAACGAGCCGCAACCGATCGCGAGAGCCGCGAGCATGACGATGATGATGGAGCGGAACATCGCGCAAGCATAGCAGCGGCGACCATCGGCCGGTTTCGGCGACGAGCGGACGCGGGAGAGACGCGCGGCGAAGCTATAGTGCCGCGATCATGGAGGAACGCTCATGACCCGGGAAATCCAGCACGCCGATCCGCGTCTTCGGCGGATCACCGTGGTCGTGCTCGTCATCGCCACGGCGTTCTGTGCCGGCGTGCTGTTCGCGTTCCGCCAGTGGCTGCCGGCCCACGCAGCGACCGTTCCGACGGAACTGCTGATCGCCGACCTGCGTCGCTGGCTCGCGATCGCCGCATTCGTCGCCGGGCTCTGCATGCTGCTGCTCGCATGGCACGCCGCCCGGCTCGCGGGTCGCACATTGCGCGAACGCCGCTGGCCACTGGCCGATCGCCGCGTGCTGGTGGACACCCCGGTACGGCATGGCGATGCCGCAGCACGCATGGGTTGGTGGCTCAACGCGGCAGCGGTGGTTCTGGTCGTCGCATGCGTGCTCACGGTGGCGTTCGCGTGGCACCTGCTCCGACTGCACGTCTAGCCGCGTATGCGCGCGAACGCCGCCTCGAGATCCGCCAGCAGGACACGGGGCTCCTCCAGCCCGATCGACAGCCGCACGACGTTCAGCGGAACGCCGCCGGCTGGACGCATCGGCGCATCGGGCGGAAACACCGCGCATACCGGGAACGCCAGCGACTCGTAGCCGCCCCACGACACGCTCATCAGGAAGCGCTCGAGCCCGTCGCAGAATCGCTCCACCGCACGCACGTCGTCGGTATCCAGCTCGATGGAAACCAGTCCGCTCGCGCCACGCAATTGCTGTTCTGAAAGCCCGAGTTGCGGATTGTCCCGTGCATGCGGCGCGTACACCTTGCGCACGCCCGGATGCCCTTCGAGGAAACCGATCACCTCGCGCGTGGTGCGCGCGATGCGCTCCATGCGCACCGGCAGCGTGCGCAGCCCGCGCAGCAGCAGCCAGGCATCGTGCGGGGAGAGGATCGCACCGAGCGTCATGTACGGGCCGCGGAAGACCTCGCGCAGCATCGCGCGGCTGCCGCACAACGCGCCGGCCACGACGTCGCTGTGGCCGTTGAGATACTTGGTCGCCGAATGCACCACGAGATCGATGCCGAGCGCGATCGGCGACTGGTTGAGCGGCGTGGCATGGCTGTTGTCGCAGATCGTGCGGATGCCGCGTTCGCGCGCCACCGCGGCGACCGCCGCCAGATCCTGCTGCTCGAAGGTCATCGAGTTCGGGCTTTCCAGCACGATCAGCCGCGTCTCGGGGCGCAGCGCATCGACGAAGTTCGCGACGTCGGTTCCGTCCACGAAGCTGACCCGGGTGCCGAAGCGACCGAGCAGGTCCTGCAGCACGGCGCGCGTCCAGCTGTACGGCCGTGCCACGCAGACCGCGTGATCGCCCGCAGCAAGGCTCGCGATCACGGCGGCCGACATCGCGGCCGCGCCGCTGCCGAACATCAGGCATTCCTCTGCGCCTTCCAGTGCGGCGATCTTGCGGCGAAGGATCTCGACGGTCGGGTTGTTGCCCCTTGTGTAGACGTGTTCGGCGAACTCGTCGCGGAACCCGGCGCGCATCGCATCCACGGACGGGAACGCGAAGATCGACGACTGCACCACCGGCGGCGCGACCGCGCCGAAGCCGCGATCGCGCTCCTCGCCGAGGTGGTTGAGTATCCAGCTGAGGTCGGTCGGCGCCGAAGGCGACTCGCTCACGTGCGCCGCTCCGCGAGGAATTCGTGCACGTGCTCGGCCAGCACCGGATCCTCGAGCGCCAGCGCCAGCGTGGCGCGCACCAGACCGGCCTTGTTGCCGCAATCGAAACGATCCCCCTCGAAGCGGTACGCCAGCACCTCGCGCTCGGCGAGCAGCGCCTCGATCGCGTCGGTGAGCTGGATTTCGCCGCCCTTGCCGGGGCGGGTGCGCTCGAGCAGATCGAAGATCCGCCCCGGCAGCACGTAGCGACCGACGATCGCGAGATTCGACGGCGCTTCCTCCGGCGCCGGCTTCTCGACCACGCCGCGCACGCGCGCGGCGCGCACGTCGACCGTTTCCGCGTCGACGATGCCGTATTTGCGGGTTTCCTCGCGAGGCACTTCCTCGACCGCGATCACGCCGGCACCGTCACGCGAATGCACTTCGGCCATCTGCCGCAGCGCGCCGGCTCCTGCGGGATTGCGGATCAGGTCGTCGGCGAGGATCACGCCGAACGGCTCTTCGCCGACCACGGGCCTGGCGCACAGCACCGCATGGCCGAGCCCGAGCGCCTCCGGCTGCGTGACGAACACGCAGCGCACATGCGCCGGCAGGGTGCCGCGCACCAGCGCGAGCAACTCGTCCTTGCCGCCCTGCTCCAGCTTCGCCTCGAGCTCGTATGCCTTGTCGAAATAGTCGGCGATGGCGTGCTTGTAGCGGTTGGTAACGAAGATCAGCGTGTCCGCGCCTGCATCCACCGCCTCGTCGACCGCGTACTGGATCAGCGGGCGATCCAGCACCGGAAGCATTTCCTTGGCGACCACCTTGGTCGCCGGAAGGAAGCGCGTGCCGAGTCCGGCCACCGGGAAAACCACCTTTCGCAAACGTGCCGTCATGCCGTGTCCTTGTTGTTGCGTGCCTCGAAATCGACGACGACGCTTTCGCCGCCCAGCGTGCTGCTCGCGAATTCGGGCAGGAGTTGTTCGAGGATGCGCCGCAGGCCGGGCTCGTCGAAATCGCGCACCGCAAGTTCGCCCTGCCGCAGCAACGTGATCAGGAAGCTCCACGCCATGCCGCGCGGCTGGGCGAGGAAGATCTTCGCGTGCGCGGTGTCGCTGTAGCACTCCTGCGGATGGAACAGTTCCTCGAAGAGCTTCTCGCCCGGCCGCAGGCCGGTGTAGACGATGGATACGCCTTCTGCCTGCTTGCCCGCGAGGCGGATCATCTGCTCGGCGAGGTCGCGGATACGGATCGGCTCGCCCATGTCCAGCGCGAAGATCTCGCCGCCCTTGCCGAGTACCGAGGCCTGCAGGATCAACTGGCAGGCCTCCGGGATCGTCATGAAGTAGCGCGTGATCTCCGGATGCGTGACGGTCACCGGACCGCCGCTGCGGATCTGTTCGCGGAACAGCGGCACGACCGAGCCGGCCGAGTCGAGCACGTTGCCGAACCGCACCGTGATGAAACGCGTCGTCGAGGATCGCGCGAAGTTCTGGCAGAACAATTCCGCGACGCGCTTGCACGCGCCCATCACGCTGGTCGGGTTGACCGCCTTGTCCGTCGAGATCAGCACGAAGCTGCCGCAGCCGTGGCGATCCGCCGCTTCCGCGACGGCGCGCGTGCCGAGCACGTTGTTGCGGAACGCCTCGCGCACCTGACGCTGCAGGAGCGGCACATGCTTGTACGCGGCTGCATGGAACACGATCTCCGGCCGTGCTTCGGCGAACACGCGCTCGCAGGTGCGTGGATCGCCGCAATCGCCGAGCCAGGCCTGCAGGATCAGATCCGGATAGTCGCGGCGCAGTTCCTGTTCGATCTGGTAGAGGTTGAACTCCGACAGCTCCAGGATGGCGAGCGAGTGCGCGCCGAGTCGCGCGACCTGCCGGCACAGCTCGGAACCGATGGAACCGCCGCCACCCGTGACCAGCACGCGCTTGCCGGAAAGCCGGGTGCGGATCGCGGTCCAGTCCAGTTGCACCGGCTCGCGGCCGAGAAGGTCCTCGATCGCGACTTCCTTGAGCTCGTTGAAGCTGGACCGGCCGGCAACGACATCCTCCAGCCGCGGAACGGTGCGGAACGGCAGGTTGCATGCCTCGCACAGATCGACCACGCGGCGCATCTGTGCCTTGTCGGCTGACGGGATCGCGATCACGATCATCTCGGCGGCCGTCTCGCGCGCGAGGCGCGGAAGCTGGTCCAGCGTGCCGAGCACCGGGATGCCGTGCACGCGCGAGCCGCGCAGCTTGGTATCGTCGTCGAGGAAACCGACCGGAAGATAGCGGTTCTCGCGGCGCAGATCGCGCACCAGCGCCTCGCCGGCCTTGCCCGCGCCGAGCACCAGCACGCGCTGCGTCGGCACCCGGCTCAGCAGATCGATGCGACTGTCCTTCCAGTACCGGTACAGCAACCGCGGCGCGCCGAGCAGCAGGGACAGCACGATCGGGTACAGCACCAGCACGGTGCGCGGCACCGTCACCAGTCGGTTGTAGAGGAACAGGACGGCCGCCACCGCGATCGCGCCGAGCACGCAGGCGCGAAAGATGTTCCAGATGTCCGGCATGCTGGCGAAGCGCCACAGGCCGCGATACAGGCCGGTCGCCCAGAACACGACCGCCTGCGCGGCGAGGGCCAGCCACACCTCCGGGCCGAACCACGACACCGGCGACGGATTCGGCGCCAGCGACCAGCGCATCATGCTGACCACGGTCCACGCGACCCAGACCATGAACAGGTCATGGGCGACCACCGCCAGACGCGGGTGCAACACGCCGAAGAATCTACGCAGCGGCATCGCCCCTCCGGGCCGGACGACGGGCCGACAGACAGCGACGCTTGCCGAACACCCATCCCGCAACCGCCAGCGCGTACACGAGGGCGACCGCGACCGTCGCCGCTCGTGCGGACGGCGCGGGCGAACGCTGCAGCCACAGGATCAGGGGAAGCACCACGAGCAGGTTCCAGACGAGATAGAGCGCAGTGACACGTGCGTGCGCATGTCCGCAACGCACCAGCCACTGGTACAGGTGTTCGCGGTGCGCACTATACCAACGCCGGCCGCCGAGCATGCGCGAAAGCAAGGTGCACGTCGCATCGACGAGGAACGCCGAGCACGCCAGCAGCACGGTCGAGGTGCGCAGCGCCCCGCCGAGGATGCCGATCCAGGCCATGGCCGCGATCAGGAAGCCGAGCGCGCCGGAGCCGACGTCGCCCATGAAGATCCGCGCCCGCGGCGCATTGAACGGCAGGAATCCGGCCACCGCCGCGGTGCAGGCGAGCGATCCGGTGGCGAACACGGGATCGCTCGCCGCCGTCGATGCGGCGAACGATCCGAACACGAACAGCGCCTGCCCGGCGAGGATGCCGTCGATTCCGTCCATGAAGTTGTGCAGGTTGATCGACCATGCCGTCGTCAGGACGATCCATCCGCCCAGGATCGCGAGGAATGCGGGCGAGGACGATGCGGCCGGCGCGAGCAAGCCCCAGGCGAGCAGGACCGAAGCCGCCAGGTGCACGAGCAGCCGCGGCAAGGCACGCAAGGGACGGTGATCGTCGACCCAGCCGATCGCCGCGACCAGTGCCAGCCCGACGAGCACGGCGACACCTGCCGCGCGCGCGGATGCGGGCAGGAACCCGGCCGCGAGCGCGAGAACGGGCGCCAGCGCCAGCACGATGCCGATGCCGCCGCCGCGAGGTGTCGGCGCTTCGTGCGAGCGTCGCCTGCCCGGCAGGTCGAGCAGGCGGCGTCGCGCGTAACGCAACGCGAGCGACGTGCCTGCCGCGGAAGCCAGCGCCACGCCGGCCGCCAGGACGAACGGCGCCGCCGGTGAGATCGAAGCCGCCTCGCCCGCGACGGGCATGCTTCACTCCCCCACGATGCCGTGGATCGGCCGCACCGTGCCCCAGCGCTTGCAGCTCGGGCACTGCCAGTGATGGGCCTTGGCCCCGAAACCGCACTGGTTGCAGCGGTACATGGACTTGCCTTCCAGAAGCTGCCGCGTGAGGTCGCGCAGGATCAGGAAGTTCTCCCGCGACTCGCCCTTCGCGGTATGCAGGTTCACGTCGATCAGCGCCATCAGCGCACGCACCGACGGGCGCTGGCGCAGCATTTCGGTCAGATAGCGGACCGCCGCCTCCTCGCCGCGCGTCGTCGCATAAAGGCGAGCCAGCGCAAGCACGGGCGAGACGCCCTTGTAGCGCTCGCTGATGCGGAGCAGGAACTCCTCCGCCCGCTGCATGTGCTGCGAGCGAGCGTAGCAATCGAGCAACGGCGACAGGATCTCCGGCAGGTAATCGACATCGAGCTCCGCGACCCGCTCGAACGCCTGCACGGCGGCATCGAAGTTGCCCGACGCGGACTCGACCTGTCCTTCGATCATGCAAGCCCGCACGCAGTCCGGATCGGCCTCGAAGGCCTGCGCGATGCGCGCGCGCGCATCCTCCAGCGAACCTTGCGTCCGGGCCTGCTCGGCCTGCTCGCAGTAGAACTGCGCGATCATCGCCGCCTGGGATTCACCGCTCGCCTGCTCCAGTTGACGCGCGTGGGCGATCGCCTTGTCCCAGTCACGCTCGTGCTGGTAGATCGAGATCAGGTGACGCAGGGCCGATGGCACCAGCGCATCCATCGCCACGAGGTCGGCGAACAGGGTTTCCGCCCGGTCCAGCAACCCAGCGCGCATGTAGTCCTCGCCCAGTTCCAGCAGCGCGACGGTCTTTTCCGCCTGGCTGAGATTCGGCCGCGCGATGAGATGCTGATGCACGCGAATCGCGCGGTCCACCTCGCCTCGGCGACGGAACAGGTTTCCGAGCGCAAGATGCGTCTCGACGGTATCGCGATTGATCTCCGCCAGCTTCAGGAACAGCTCGATCGCCTTGTCCTGCTGCTCGTTGAGCAGATAGTTGAGGCCGCGGAAGTAGTTGGTGGACAGTTCGCTCACGCGCGCACCGGAACTGCGCTCGCTGCGCCTGCGCCCAAGCACCCAGCCGGACAGCGCGGCCACCGGCAGCAGCAGGAACAGGACCGGCAGCAGATAGTGGCTCATCGATCGCGCACTGCACTTGCGCGCACGCCCGGGCGGGCGGTGCGCTCCGATCGGATCGGCAGGATCGGGCGGACGGGACTGGGAAACATGGCGGACCGCATTCGGGAGCCGGCGCATGATAGCCGGTCCCGGGCCACCCACCACCGCCCTCTTCCACCAAGTTGCGGAATCCAATACAATTGCGCGTTTCCCGTTTCCAGAAACCGCTGCGAGGCGTGTCATGAAAGTGCTTTCTTCCCTCAAATCCGCCAAGAAGCGCCATCGCGACTGCAAGGTCGTGCGTCGCCGCGGCAAGGTGTTCGTGATCTGCAAGAGCAACCCGCGCTTCAAGGCGCGCCAGCGCTGAGCCGCGGATTCCGCACGTGGAAGGGGCCGCCCAGTGCGGCCCTTTTCGTTTCCGGCGCTTCGCGCATGGAAGCGTCGCGCCGGTTCTGCTACAAAGGCCGGGCAACACCCTGAGCCGGCCCCGCCGGTCCTTCCACGACAAGGATTTGCATCATGAAACTCGGGTACTTTCTCGGCGCTGCCTGCCTCTCCATCGCAGCCACCGCCGCCTTGCCTGCGCACGCCGAAACACTGGAAACCTCGCAGCAGCCGCAGGTGACGGTACGCGCGAACGTGCCGACGCGGGGCCTCAGCATGGCGCAGGTCGAACGGCGGTTCGGTGCTCCGCTGGAGAAGCTGCCGGCCGTCGGTGGCGATGCGCCGCGGCATCCGGTCATCAACCGCTGGCGCTATGACGGCTACGTCGTCTACTTCGAGCGCAACCGCGTCATCCACAGCGTGATCGAGCGCCGCGCCGAAGGCTGAATCCATGCCGCACGAATTCCGCCTGCCCGCGGAATGGGAACCGCAGGCCGGCGTCGTCATCGCGTGGCCGCACGAGGGCACCGACTGGGCACCGCGCCTCGCCCGCATCGAGGATGCCTATGCCGGCCTCGCCGCCGCGGTCGCGCGCTTCGAATCGCTGGTGGTCTGCGTGCCGGATACGGCGGTCCGGACCCGCGCACGCGACCGCCTGCACGCGGCCGGCGTCGATGCATCGCGCCTGCGCTTCGTGGAAGTCGCGTACGACGACACGTGGCTGCGCGACTCCGGCCCGATCACGCTGGTGGCACCGGACGCATTCCGGCTGCTCGATTTCCGGTTCACCGGATGGGGCGGCAAGTACGAGGGGTCGCGCGACGACGCACTGGTCGCGGGCCTGATCGGGCGCGGCCTGTTCGCCCCCGCCGAACACCGCCGCATCGACTGGGCGCTGGAAGGTGGCGCGATCGAATCGGATGGCTCCGGCACCCTGCTCACGACCTGGCAGTGTCTCGAACAGCGCCATCCGCAGATGCGCCGCGCGGACATCGACGCCATGCTGCGCGACGCGTTCGCGGTCGATCGCGTGCTCGCGCTCGAGCACGGCCACCTGCAGGGCGACGATACCGACGCACACATCGACACCCTCGCCCGCTTCGCACCGCACGACGCGATCGTGTTCCAGGCATGCGACGACCCGGCCGATCCGCACCATGCCGAACTTGCAAGGATGCGGGCGGAACTCGCCGAACTGCGAACCGCCGACGGCGGTGCGTACCGCCTGCATGCCCTGCCCTGGCCGAAACCGATCCTCGACGGCGAGCGGCGTCTCGCATCCTCGTATGCGAACTATCTCGTCGTGAACGGCGGAATCGTGATGCCCGCATATGGAGACGTCGCCGACGCGCAGGCTGCCGCCGTGCTGGCCGCAGCGCACCCGGGACGCGAGGTGGTGCCGGTGCCGGCACGCGAGCTGATCTGGCAGAACGGCAGCGTCCACTGCCTCACCATGCAGTTGCCGCGCGGTCTGCTCGCGGACTGACGCAAACCCGCCGCGAAACCTGCCGGACCGGGGATTCCGGGGTACCATCCCGGTCTTGTCCGCAGGACTGGAACATGAAAGAACGAATCCTCAAGGTCGCCCTGCTGCAGGAAACCGATCGCGGCAGCCGCGACGCGAATCTCGACGCGATCGAAGCCGGTCTGCGCGAGGCCGCTGCCGCCGGTGCGCGCCTGGTGCTGCTGCAGGAACTGCACAACGGGCCGTACTTCTGCCAGCACGAGTCGGTGAACGAGTTCGACCGCGCCGAAACCATCCCGGGTCCCGGCACCGATCGCATCGGTGCGCTGGCTGAGGAACTCGCACTCGTCGTCGTCGCCTCGCTGTTCGAGCGCCGCGCGGCCGGGCTGTATCACAACACGGCCGTGGTGTTCGACCGCTCGCGCGCGATCGCCGGACGCTACCGCAAGATGCACATCCCGGACGATCCGGCGTTCTACGAGAAGTTCTACTTCACGCCGGGCGACCTCGGTTTCGAGCCGATCGACACGTCGGTCGGCCGACTCGGCGTGCTGGTCTGCTGGGACCAGTGGTATCCCGAAGGCGCGCGCCTGATGGCACTGGCCGGAGCGGATCTCCTGCTCTATCCGACCGCGATCGGCTGGGATCCGGGCGACGCCGACGACGAGAAGAACCGTCAGCGCGATGCGTGGATCACCGTGCAGCGCGGGCATGCCGTTGCCAACGGACTGCCGCTGCTCGCCTGCAACCGGACAGGCTTCGAGGCGGCGCCGGACGGCGGTCGCGGGATCCAGTTCTGGGGCTCGAGCTTCGTCGCCGGCCCGCAGGGCGAATTCCTCGCGCAGGCGCCGCTCGACCAGCGCAAGCTCCTGCTCGCCGACGTCGACCTCGGCCGCAGCGAGGATGTGCGACGCATCTGGCCGTTCCTGCGCGACCGGCGCATCGATGCCTACGGCGACCTGACCCGCCGCTTCCGCGATTGAGCGCCACCGGCATGCCCGAAGCATCCGATGTGCTGAACGAACAACCGATCGCGCGCGTGCGCCGCGCCGGCGTCGAGTACGTGCTCCTCGGCACCGCTCACGTCTCGCGCGTGAGCGCCGAGGCCGTGCGCCACATGCTCGAAAGCGAGCCGTTCGACGCGGTAGCGGTCGAGCTCTGCGAATCGCGCAACCAGGCCATCAACGATCCGGAAGCGTTCCGTCGCCTCGACCTGTTCGAGGTCATCCGCCAGCGCAAGGTCGGCCTGATCGCCGCCAACCTCGCCCTGTCGGCATTCCAGCGCCGGCTCGCCGAACAGTTCGGCATCGAGCCGGGCGCCGAGATGAAGGCCGCGATCGATGGCGCGCGCGCGCGCGACCTGCCGGTCTGGCTGATCGACCGCGAGATCAGCACCACGCTCAAGCGTGCCTATCGCAGCGTGGGATTCCTCGATCGGATGTCGATCGTCGGGGGCCTCGGCGCGAGCCTGCTGTCGAGCGACGAGGTCAGCGAGGACGAAGTGGAGAAGCTCAAGCAGGGCGATCTCCTCGGCAGCATGTTCAACGAATTCGCACGCGAATCGCCCGCGCTGTACGACGCGCTGATCGGCGAGCGCGACCGCTTCATGACCGCGCGGCTGCGCGAGAACGCCGCGCAGGGCGACGCCCGCAAGGTGCTGGTCGTGATCGGCGCGGGCCACCTGGAAGGCATCCAGCGCGAACTCGATGCGCAGACCGATGATCCGCAGGCCCTGCTTGCACGGCTGTCCACCGTCCCGCCGCCATCCCGCTGGCCGAAGTGGATCGCCGCCGCGATCTTCGTCGCGATCGCCGGCGCGATCGGCTACGCGTTCACGCAGGGCACGCGCCAGGGAACCGATGCGCTGATGACCTGGATCGCGTGCACGGGCGGGCTTGCCGCGCTCGGCGCAATCGCCGCCGCTGCGCATCCGCTCAGCGTGCTCGCCGCGTTCGTGACGGCACCGCTCAAGCCGTTTCGCCCGGGCGTGCCGGCATCGGCGTTCAGCGCCGGCGTGGAAGCCTGGCTGCGCAAGCCGCGCGTGGCGGACTTCGACACGCTGCGAGACGACGTCGCGCACTGGTCGGGCTGGTGGAAGAACCGCATCGCGCGCACCCTGCTCAACTTCATGTTCGTAACCATCGGCACCGTCGCCGGCGAATACGTCGCCGGCATCCGCATATTCCGCAACCTGTTCTGATTTCCCGCCATGAAGATTCCGTTCCTGTTCGGCAAGCCGCGTTGGCAATCCACGGATGCGCAGGTACGGCGTGCCGCCATTGCCTCGGATCATGACGCGGAGCTGATCGCGGCGCTGCCGCAGATCGTGCGCACGGATGCCGATCCGCGCGTGCGAGCGGCGGCATTGCTGCGCCTAGCCGATCCCGGCATCGCGCAAGGCGTTGCGCGCGACGATGCGGACGCCGACGTCCGGGCGACGGCACGCACGCTGTGGCTGGACCTCCTGGCGGGAGCGCACGCGGATGCGCCGCCGCTGGCCGAACGCCTGCGCCTGCTGCGCGCGCAGGACGATGCAGCGACCATCGAGCACCTGGCGCGCCACGCGCGCGACGCGGAGCTTCGTCACGCGGCGCTCGCGCGCGTGGACCGCCCGGGCTTTCTCGCCGAACGCGCACTCGAGGAGCCGGATGCACGCATGCGTGAAGCGCTGGTCGACCGCATCGACGATGCGGATCTCCTCGCGCGCATCGCCGAACGCGCCCGCAGATCGGACAAGGCCACCAGCCGCCGCGCGCGCGAGCGCATCGAGGCGCTTCGCATCGAACGCGGCGATGCGGATGCCGTGGCCCGGCGCGCACGCCAGCTCTGCGAACACATCGAGCGCGTGCTCCGCGAAGCAGGCACGCAGGACGAGGAAGCCGGACTCGTGCGCCAGTGGAACGCACTCGCGCACCATGCGCCCGAGCATCTCCGCCAGCGATTCGAGGCCGCACGCACGCTGCTGGAGGCGAGTCGGGCGCCGCGCGCGGCATCCGGCGCAGCGGGCGAGCCGCAACCGATCCCGGTGGAGACGCCGGCGCCGGCGACCGACGCATCGCCGCTCCCGTCCGTGCCGGAACCACCTGCGCCGGCGCCGCCACTCGATCCGGCGCACGTGGCCGCGCCGATTCTCGCGCAGGCGCGCTTCGCCGCATCCATCGACGAGGCGCAACAGGCGCGCCGACAGGAAGAGGCACAGCGTCGAGAGCAGGAACGCGCACGACTGCGCGATCTGCAAGCCGCAATAGCCGAATGCGCCGCCGCACTCGACGCAGGAGCCAGCGCGCGGGCCCATGCCGCCAAGGCCCGCATCGACGAGCTGCGCAAACAGGCAACCGACCCGCTTCCGGCTGCACTGGTTCGCGAGCTGGCGGCGCTCGAGCCGCGCTACGCCGAACTCGCCCGCTGGCAGTACTGGGCCGACAACGAGCGCCGCCGCCAGATCGTCGAGGAGATCGAGGCGCTGCCGCAGGCCGAACTGCATCCCGATGCGGTCGCGGCGAAGGTGCGCGACGCGCAGGCCGAATGGTCGCGGCTGGACAGTACCGAAGGGCCGCGCCGCCGCACCGGCGATCTCTCGCGCCGATTCCATGCCGCCTGCCGCGCCGCCCTCGCACCCGCGCAAGCGTATTTCCGCAAGCGACAGGAGCTGCGCCGCGAAACCGCCGACGAGCTCGCCGCGCTGCTCGCGCGGATCGAGGCGCTTCCGGCGGAAACGCCTGCTCGCGAACTGGCCGCCTCGCGCAATGCATTGCGCGAGGCGTTGCGTGCGCTCGACCAGGTGGAGCCGCGCGTTCGCAAGGAACTCGCGCGCCGAATCAAGGCATCGCTGGAGACGCTGGAAGCGCGCATTGCCGCCCACGACGACGCGATCGCGCAGGTGAAGGACGCGCTGATCGCGCAGGCGAATGCGCTGGCCGACGCGATGCCGTCCGGCGCTGCAGCCGCGGCGCGCGCGCTGCAGCAGCAATGGAAGGAGGCCGGCAACGGTCGCCGCGCACGCGACCAGAAGCAGTGGACCGCGTTCCGCGGCGCGATCGATCGCGTATTCGGAAACCTCGATGCACTGCGCGCCGAGCGCAACGCGCGCGAATCCGCGCTCCGCGACGAGGCCGCCGCGGTGTGCGCCGAGTTCGAGGCGCTGGTCGATGCACGCGACGTGCCGGACCGGGCTGCGATCGCGGCGGTGCAGAAGCGTTGGGATGAACTGGCCTCGCAGGATCCGGCATTGCGCCGCCGCCACGATGCGGCGCGCGAACGGCTCGCGATGCGTCGCAGCGATGCGGAGCGGCGCGAACGCAACCTGCGCTTCGAGCGCTGGCATGCCCGCCACACGCTCTGCCGCGCAGTCGAACTCGGCACGCGCGACCCGGCGAGCGCGCGCGCGGAATGGGGCGACATGGAGTCCGGCGCCATCGCCAGCGACACGCTGCTCGCCCGCATCGACGGGGCCGGCGATTCCGGGAACGCGCGGGACGCCGCCGCGTTCATGGACGCGCTGCTCGCCCTGGAAATGCTCGCCGGCATCGAACCGGGCAACGAGGACCGCGAGCGCCGCCGCCGGATGCAGGTCGAGCGACTCGCCGCCCGCATGCGCGGAGGCGATGCCGCATCGCCGGCCGAGGAATTCGCCGGCCTGCTGGCACGATGGGCGGAGCTCGGTCCTCCGCCGGCGGCGATCGAGCAGCGCTTCGAGCGTGCGTTCGCCGCCGCGCTCGCGAACCTGCCATGACCACGCACCGGCACGCATCCGCGATCGACACGCTGCAGACGCGCTTCGACACCATGCGTGCGGCGCAGGCGCAAGCGCCCTTCCCCGACTGGAGCACACGCGCCGACCGACTGCGCCGGCTCGATGCGCTGGTACGCGAGAACCGCGATCGCTTCGCAGCGGCGATCGATGCCGACTTCGGCCATCGCGCGACACCGGAAACCGCGCTGTTCGAAGTATTTCCGGTGCTTTCCGCGATCCGCCATGCGCTGCGTCACGGTCGCCGCTGGATGCGCGTTCGCCGCGCGGCGACCGGATTCTGGTTTCTTCCCGCGCACAGTCGCATCCGCCCGCAACCGCTCGGCGTCGTCGGCGTCGTGTCGCCGTGGAACTATCCGCTGCAACTGGCGTTGTGGCCCGCCATCGACGCGCTGACGGCCGGCAACCGCGTGCTGTGCAAGCCGAGCGAGGCCACGCCGCGCTTCGGCGAACTGCTTGCCGAACTCGTCGCCGCACGCTTCGGCGACGACGAGTTCGCCGTCGTGAACGGTGATGCCGAGGTATCGCGCCGGTTCTGCGCGCTGCCGTTCGACCATCTCGTGTTCACCGGATCGACTGCCGTGGGCCGCGAGGTCATGCGCACCGCGGCAGCCAACCTGACGCCGGTGACGCTGGAACTCGGCGGCAAGTCGCCCGCGATCCTCGCGCCCGACGCGCATTTCGCGCATGCAGTGGAGCGCATCGTGGTCGGCAAGCTCGTCAACGCGGGACAGACCTGCGTCGCACCGGACTACGTGCTGCTGCCGCGCGACCGCGTGGACGATTTCATCTCTGCGGCGCGCGCCTGCGTGGCGCGCATGTACCCGGACCTCGCGGACAACGACGACTACAGCGCCGTCGCGCGCGAACGCGATCACCAACGCCTGTCCGCGCTGCGCGACGAAGCGGTCGCGGCGGGCGCCATCGCGCACGAACTCGCGGGCGGCGATGCCGCGACGCGCCGTTTCCCGCCGACGCTGCTGACCGAGGTGCCGCCTTCGGCGCGCGTGATGCAGGAGGAAATCTTCGGCCCGATCCTGCCGCTGGTTGCCTGCGACACGATCGACGACGCGATCACACACGTCTCCGCCCGTCCGCGCCCGCTGGCGCTGTACCTGTTTGCACGGGATCGCGCGACGATCGACCGCGTGCTCGACCGGACCTGCGCGGGCGGTGTCTGCGTCAACGACACCCTGCTCCATCTCGGCCAGCATTCCCTGCCGTTCGGCGGCATCGGCGCGTCGGGCATGGGCGCCTACCATGGCGAGCACGGCTTTCGCCGCTTCTCGCACATGAAGCCGGTATTCGCGCAGGCGCGAATCAACGCGATCGGTTGGCTCGAGCCGCCGTACCGCAAGCGGTTCGCGCGCCTGCTGCGCCTGCTGCTGCGAAATCCGTAAGCGATCGTCTCAGGCCGCGATCGGCGGCGCGTCGCGAAGCCGGCGGATGCGGCCCGCGCGCGCGTCGGCGATCACGCGACGCAGCCACAGGCTCGCATCGTCCAGCAGCGAGTAGATGCATGGCAGGGCCAGCAGCGTGACGACGGTCGAAAACGCGAGTCCGCCCGCGATCGCGCGTGCCATCGGGTAGTACGGCGGGCCGTTGTCCCACGCCACCGCACCTCCGAGCGAGAGCGGCAGCATGCCGAGAATCGCCGTCGCCATCGTCATCAGCACCGGCCGGAGGCGCTCCTGCGCGCCGAGTCGCAGCGCGTCCGCGCGCAGGTGTCCTTCGTGGCGCAACTGGTTGATGTGGACGATCATCACGATGCCGTTGTTCACGACCACGCCCATCAGGATCAGGATGCCGATCGCCGCCATGATCGAGAACGTGGTGCCGGTGAGCCAGAACAGCCAGAACACGCCGAACACCGAAAAGACGAACGTCATCAGGATCGCCGCCGGATAGATCAGCGATTCGAACATCGCGCACATCACGACGTACACCAGCAGCAGCGCGATCAGCGTGTTGAAGAGCATCTGCTGTCCCGCCTGGTCCTCGCGGTCGAAGCCCTCGCCGAAGCTCCAGCGATAGCCTGGCGGCAGCGCCAGCGCGTCCATGGCCGAGGCGATTTCCTTGCGTGCATCCTGCATCGTGGTGCCGTCGGCGAGATTGGCGGTCAGCGTCAACGCGGTCATCCGATCCACGCGCTGGATGGCCGATGGCGTGTTGCGCGCGTCGGTGCGCAGCATCGACAGCAGCGGGATCTGCGTGCCGTCCGGTGCGCTCAGCTTGAAATCCGAAAGGCCGGCAAGATCCTGCGTGTCCGATCCCTGAAAACGCAGCCACACCGGAAGCTGACGATCGCCCGCGTTGAAGTCGCGCAACGGCATCCCGCGCAGCGCGATCTGCAAGAAGTCCGCCACCGTCTGCGCGTCGAACCCGTAGCGCCTGGCGCGCACGCGATCGACCACGGCCGCGACCTCGCGATCGCCGTTGCCCTGTTCGGCGCGCACGTCGCGCAGTCCGGGCACGTGCGAAAGCGCGGCGATCGCGCTCGGCGCCAGCTCGGCGAGCTGCTCCATCGAGTCGCCGACGAGCGAGATGTCGACCCCGCCGCCCAGCCCTCCACCGCCGCGGTCGAAGCCGACCTTGCCGACCGCGAGCGTCGGCAGTTCGGCGCGGATCGCTTCCTTGATTTCGGCCACGGGCCTGGTGCTGCCCTTGCCGACCAGATCCCGGAACCATTCGACGATGCCGGCCTTCGGTTCGGTCAGCATCAGGCGCGTCTGCGCGTCGCCTCCCTCCGAGTACCAGCTGTAGACGGAAGCGATCTGGAAGCGCTCGCGGTTCTCGTCGAGGAACTGCTCCACGCGCTCGATCGACGGCTTGAGATCCTCGAGTCGGTAGTGCGCGTTGAGCTGGTACCACAGGTACATCGTGCGCGACTCGCCGTCGTCGAACATCTCCTTCTTCGTCAACGCGATCGGAACGACGCTGAGCAGGACCATCGCGAACACGGCGGCCATCGTCCAGCGCCGGTGACCCAGCGTCCATGCGACGACGCGGCCATAGCGATCGCGCAAGCGCGAGACGGTGCTTTCGCGACCGATGAACTTCGGCGGTCGCAGCCGCGACGCGAGCATCGGCACCACGCTGACCGCGACCAGCCACGATGCGAGATGCGCGATCGACATCGCCACCGCGACCTGCGCGAGGAAGATCGAGATGTCGTTGGCCTCGCCGAAGATGTTCGGCAGGAACACGATCACGCTCGACAGCGTGCCGGCCGCGATCGCGACACCCACCACCTGCGTGCCGCGAACCGCCGAATACCACGGGCGATCCGGATGTCGCTCGCGATACTGGTAGATGCTTTCCACCACCACGACCGCGTTGTCCACCAGCATGCCGACCGCGAGGAGCAGACCCATCATCGACAGCACGTTCAGGCTGATGCCGAGGAAGTACATGCAGCCCAGCGTCATCACGAAGCAGATCGGAATCGCCAGCGAGACCATCAGCGTCGACGGCCAGTCGCGCAGGAAGAAGAACAGCACGAGCACGGAAAGCAGCGTGCCTTCGAGACCGGCCCTGCCGAGTTCGCGCAGGCTGCCGGTCACCGCGTCGGCCTGGTTCTCCATCGCGTAGACCTTGAGGCCGCGCAACTCCGGCGAAGCCTGGATGCGCGCCACCTCGGTCATCACGGCGCGACCGACGTCGACCAGGTTCGCGTTGCGCTCGCGGCGGATGTCGATGCCGACGGCAGGCTTTCCGTCGAGGCGGCGAGCGAAGTCGACGCGCGCCGGACGCAGCGTCACGGTCGCGATGTCGCCGAGCCTGAGACCTTTCGCGTCGATCGGGATGCGGCGGATCTCGTCCAGATCACGCCACTGTCCCTGCGGCTGAACGCGGAAGCGCCGACCCTCGGCGTCGATCTGCCCGCCCGAGAGCGAGAAGTTCGAGGCGGAAAGCCGCTCGTACAGCTGGTCCAGCGCGATGTGGTGCGCGGCGAGGCGATCGGCAGACAGCTCGATCTGCACCTCGGGTTGGCCGATGCCGGATATCTCGACGCTGGCTACGCCGGCGATGCGTTCGATCGGGCGCTTGATCTCGCGATCGATCAGTTCGTACGCACCGGAAAGGTCCGCGCCGTTGGAGGCGATGCGAAGCTGCAGCACCGGATCGTCCGAAGTCGAGAACTTGTGCACGTAGTAGCGCTGCAGGTCCGACGGCAGATCGTCTCGCACCGAATCGATCTTCTCGCGCGCCTGCACCGCCTTGATCGCGATGCTCTCGCCCCATTTGAACTCGAGGAAAACCTGTGCCGAATCGCTGTCCGAGGTCGAGGTCATGCGCTTGATGCCCGGCAATGTCGCAAGCGCCTCCTCGACCGGGCGCGTGATCGTGCGCTCGATCTCGCCGGGCGTCGAACCCTGGTAGGGGATCTGCACGAAAAGGAACGGCGCATCGAGCGTCGGGAACTTCTCCAGCGGCAGGCGGAACGCGGCGATCAGGCCGATCGCGACCATCGACACGAAGAACATCACCGCCGTGACCGGACGCTTGAGGCTGAGTTCGGCCAGGCTCATGCCGGCTCGCCCCGCATGCGGTCCGCTCCCGGCTCGGATGGCGCATCCTCGATGCCGTCCCGCACCGTCGCACTGCGCCGCGCGCCACGCGCGACGTACCACGCATCCGGCTTGCGGTCGAGAAGGTCGTAGACGACCGGCACGACGACCAGCGTGAGCAGCGTGGAAACCGCGAGTCCGCCGATCACCGTCAGCGCCATCGGCGCGCGCACTTCCGCCCCCTCGCCGATGCCGGTCGCCAGCGGCGCGAAGCCGATCAACGTGCACAGCGTGGTCATCACGATCGGCCGCAGGCGCGACTCGGCGCCCTGCGCGATCGCCTCGCGCTTGGAAACACCCGCTTCGCGGAGCTGGTTCACGCGATCGATCAGCACGATCGCGTTCTTGACCACGATGCCGACGAGCATGATCAAGCCGATGAACACGACGACCGAAACCGGCGACCCGGACAGCTTGAGCGCAAGAACCGCGCCGACCGCAGCGAGCGGGATCGAGAACATGATCACGAACGGGTGCAGCAGCGACTCGAACTGCGAGGCCATCACGAGGTAGACGAGGAAGATTGCCAGCCCCAGCGCGAACAGCAACGAGCGGACCGAATCGTCGAGTTCCTCGCTCTGGCCGCCGACGTGGACGCGCACGCCCGCCGCCAGCGGGTTTTGTGCAACGATCTGCTCGACCTCGGCAATCGCGCTGGCGAGATCGCCGTGACGCAGGTTGGCGGAAACGATCGCGACGCGTTCCTGGCTGACGCGGTGGATCTCGCTTGGTCCTTCTCCCGCCGTCACGTCGGCGACCGCGGAAAGGCGGATCGGCGTTTCCGCGACGGCGGAAGACAATGCCGCGCCGTCTGCGGAAGCCGGTGCGGCAACCCGCCCTACGATCAGGTTGCGCACGTCGTCCACGCTGGTGCGGTCGGATGCACGCGCGCGAACCAGAACGTCGATCTTGCGGTCGCGGAAATCGTAGCGGGTGGCGACTTCGCCCTTGACCTTGCGCACGATGCGGTCGGCGATCTCGCGCGTGGTGAGGCCGAGCGCGGCGGCACGATCCTGGTCGAAGCGCACCTGGATTTCCGGGTATCCGCCTTCGACGGTGGACTTGATGTCGGCAAACCGCGACGACTCGGCCATGAGCTGCGAAAGCCGCTGACCCGCCTTCGCGAGTGCGTCCAGATCGTTCCCGCGGATCTCGACCTCCAGCGGCGCCGCGAAGCTGAAAAGCTGCGGACGGGCGAACTTCACGTTCGCGTCCGGGCGCGTCAGCCCGGCGCGAAGACGTTCGATCTCCGCCGCCTCCACGGCCTTGCCGCCGCCATTCTCCAACGCGATCGACAGGCGCGCGATGTTCTCGCCCGAATCGGTGGGATTGGCGTCCAGCCGCGTGCCGGCCCCCGCGACGCCGTAGATCGACGCCACGCCCGGATCCTTCGCGTGGCGCGCCGAGACGTCGGCGACCAGCGCATCCGTTTCGCGCAACGGCGTGCCCGGTGGCAACGTCACCGTCATGTCGAACCGCCCCTGTGCAAGCTGCGGGATCAAGTCGAGCCCGAGCGTCGGCACCAGCGCCATCGTCGCGACGAACACGGCAGCGGCGAACCCCAGCACGCGCCACGGATGGGCTAGCGCGACCGGAAGCGTGCGATGGTAGAACGCCGCCGCGCGGTCGTAGGGCGCGGAGATGCCGCGACCGACGAAGCGCAAGGCGCGGCCGACCACGCCGCCACCGACACGCGCGACGGTCGCGACGACGCACGCGAATGCGCGTGGCAGTATCTGGAACACGAACTCCGCCGCTGCGCGGCCCGCACGCACGATGCCGCGCAGCGCGCGATTGCGCGGCAACGGCCGCGGCGGTGCCGGTGGCTCCTCGCGGTAGGCGAGCGGCGCTCGCCCCTTGAGTGAAGCAAGCATCGGAATCAGCGTCATCGCGACGAGAAGGGAAACCAGCATGGCGAACGTGATCGTCAGCGCCTGATCGCGGAACAGCTGTCCGGCGATGCCTTGCACGAAGACCAAGGGGAAGAACACCGCGACGGTGGTCAGCGTGGATGCGGTAACGGCCATGCCGACTTCCGCGGTTCCGCGCACTGCCGCCTCGAAGATGGAGGCACCCTTCTCGCGCAGCCGCGCGATGTTCTCGAGCACGACGATGGAGTCGTCCACGACCATGCCGGTGGCCAGCGCGAGGCCGCCGAGCGACATCACGTTCAGCGACAGGTGCAGCTGGTCCATGAAGAAGAACGTCGCGATCAACGACACCGGCAGCGACAGCGAGATGATGAACGTGCTCCACGCGTCGCCGAGGAAGAAGAAGATGATCAGGATCGCCAGCAGGCCGCCGAGCAGTGCGTCGAAACGGACCTCGTCCAGCGCGTGCTGGATGAACACGGACTGATCCTCGATCGTGGTGAGCTGCGTTCCGTCCGGCAGCATGTCGGTCAGTCGAGCGAGTTGCTCGCGCACGGCTTCGGCAACCGCCACGGTATTCGCATCGCCCTCCTTGTAGATCGCCAGTTCCACCGCCTCGCGCCCGTCGATGCGGACGATGCCTTCGCGCTCCTTGAAGCCCTGGCTCACTTCCGCGATGTCCTCAAGGCGGATGGGCACGTCGCCGTCGACGCGGATCAGCAGCTTGCGCATGTCGTCCAGCGACGCGAACTGGTTGATGGTACGAACGAGGTAGCGCTGGCTGCCCTCGTCGATGCGCCCGCCCGAGGCGTTGACGTTCTCGCTCTTCAGGCGCTCGATGACGTCGCCCACGTCGATGCCGAGCCGTGCGAGCTTCTGCTGGTCGATCGACACGTCGATCTCGTCCTCGAGTCCGCCACCGACCTTCACGGCGGCAACGCCGGCAACCGGTTCGATGCGCTTCTTGAGATCCTCGTCGGCGAACCGGCGCAGTTGCTTGAGTTTCGCCTCGCCTTCCGCGTCGGCGGTGAGGCCGAGGCGGAGGATCGGATCGGTGGACGGATTGAAGCGCAACAGCAACGGCTTCTTCGACTCCAGCGGAAGCTGCAACGTGTCGAGCTTGTCGCGTACCTCGAGGCTGGCCATGTCCATGTCCGTGCCCCAGGCGAACTCGAGCACGACGTCCGACTGTCCCGTGCGCGAGACCGAGTGCACCTTGCGCACGTTTTTGACCACGCCGACGGCCTCCTCGACCGGCTGGCTGATCAGGTTCTCGATCTCCAGCGGCGCCGCGCCCTCGTACTCGGTGCGTACCGTCAGCGTGGGATAGGAAAGATCCGGCAGCAGGTTGACCTTCAGGCCGGACAGTCCGATCAGCCCGAACAGCACGAGGGTGACCGTCAGCATGCCGATCGTGACACGCCGACGGGTAGCGATCTCGGGCAGGTTCACGACGCGTCGGCTCCGCGCGGCGTGCCGGCCAGCGCCTGCGGCGACTCTTCGATGACCTGGACCTCGGTGCCGTCGCGAACCGCGTTGCGGCCCGTGGTGATCACGCGCTCGCCTGCGGCCAGCCCTTCGCGGACCTCGATGCGGTCGCCGTCGGCATAGCCGGTCCTGATGATCCTCCGGTGCGCGACGAACGACGGCGCCGTCGTGGCGGCCGCGCCCGTGTCGCCGCCGCGCACGCCCGCGGGTGTGGATTCCGCAGGCGCGGCCTCGACCACGTAGACCGATACCTCGCCGTCCTCCTCGGCAATCGCGCCGCGCGGCACCACCAGGGCATCATGACGCTGGTCATAGGCGACCTCGATGCGACCGAACATGCCGGGCTTGAGCGATTGCGTGCTGTCGCGGAACTCGCAGGTCGCGCGGAACGTGCCGCTGGCGGAATCCACGACCGGCGCGATGCGGGCGATGGAGCCTTCGAAGACGCGTCCTCCCAGCGCATCGACGCGCATGCGCACCGGCTGACCGGCCTTGAGCGTGTCCAGATCGCGCTCGGGAACGTTGAGGACGGCCTGCAACGGATCGAGGTCGACGATCTCGAACAGCGCCTGATTGGTCTGCACGAGATTGCCGATCTTGATCGAGCGCTTGGCGATCACGCCGGAGATCGGCGCGACGACGCGCGTCCAGGAGAGCTCGAGGCGCGCGCCCTCGACGATCGCGCGCTGCGTCTCGAGATCGTATTTCATGCTGTCGAAATCGGCCTTCGGCGTGATCTTGAGGGCGAATCCCTTGTCCGCCTTGTCGAACGCGGCTTGCGCCTTGCGCAACGTCGCGCTGGCCTGCGACAGCTTGTTGCGCGCGGCGTCATCGTCGAGCACGGCCAGGATCTGCCCCTTCTCGACGTGCATGCCTTCCTCGACCGGGAGCTGCAGGACGATTCCGCTGGTCTTGGCGACGACGGTCGCCTCGCCCACGGCCTCCAGCGTGGCGGTCCCCGAGTAGTTGGCGGTGATCGACTGTTGTGTCGCCATCGCCACCTCGACCGGAACGGGCGCCGGTTTCACCGCCTTCTCCGGCGCGCCGGCGCCACAAGCGACCAGCGAAAGTGCAGCCATCGCCAAAACGCCCAGCCGGACAGCGGGCCGGAAATGAGGTGCCTCGAGGTTGTTGCGCATTGTGGTCGGCCCGCTTGATAGTCTAGTGTTATACTAGACTACATCACTAATGTAGCGCAAGGGTGACCAATGGCCTAGACGACATGCCGCAGGCAACCGCAGGCGCATGATCCGGCGTGCCACGCGGGCCCGCCTGAGCCATTCGTCATTCCGTGCACCGCCCGGAATCGGGCCGTTCGATGCACGGACGCCGCGGAACGTTGCAGCGCCATCCATGGTCGCAACGTCTGGCCGAAAAGCCGGCTTGGTCGCTATACTTTCCGGATTGCTCGTCGAGCACCTGCTTCCTGCTGCCCGGAATCGAACATGACTCGAGCGCTTCTGCTTGCCGCCATTGGCCTGTCGTTCGCCTCGCTGCCCTGCGCTGCCGCCGAGAAGGGCGACGCGGCGGCCGGGAAGACCAAGGCCTACACCTGCCACGGTTGTCACGGAATCACCGGCTGGAAGAATCCCTACCCCAACTACCACGTGCCGAAGATCGGCGGCCAGCATTACGAGTACCTCGTGGCCGCGCTGACCGAATACCGCAACGGCGAGCGCGCGCATCCGACCATGCAGGCGCAGGGCGAAAGCCTTTCCGACGCGGACATCCGCGACATCGCCGCCTATCTTTCCAGCCTCACGCCGTGACACGCCCCGACGGACGCCAGCCGATGAAGCGCATTCTCGTTCCGCTGTTGATCGCCCTCGTTTCCGCCTCCGCCGCGCATGCCGCCAAACCCGACATCGAGGCCGGCAAGCAGAAGTCCGCTCCCTGCCAGGCCTGCCACTCGGCCGACGGCAACGCGGACATCGATCCGCAGTACCCGCGCCTCGCGGGCCAGTACCGCGACTACCTCGCGCAGGCACTGCGCGAATACAAGAAGGGCAACCGCACGAACCTGATCATGGCCGGCTTCGTCGCGCCGCTGTCCGACCAGGACATCGAGGATCTTGCCGCCTATTTCGCGAGCCTGCCGGGCGGCAAGCTCGTGGACCTGCACGATCGCGTGCAGGGCGACTGACCGCACACCCGCTTTTTCTCAGCCGGCGGCTGCCGAGCGGCCGCGGATGTACGGTGCGGTGCCGCTCGCGTGATCGGTCGCGTCCGCGACGCCCTGCACCTCCGGCACGCGCGCCTTCAAGGTCTGTTCGACGCCGCCGCGCAGCGTGCGGTCGACCATGCCGCATCCGTGGCACCCACCACCGAACTGCAGCACCACGATGCCGTCCGCGGTGACCTCGCGCAGCGACACGCGCCCGCCATGCGAGGCGAGTTGCGGGTTGATCTCCGTTTCGATCACGTGACGCACGCGCTCGACGACACCGGCTCCATCCCCGAGCGGCGCACCGCGCAGGGCTGGTGCACGGATCGTGAGCTCGCCGCCGGTCGCGTTGCGGATGTAGTCGATCGTTGCGCCTTCCAGGTACGGAACGTCATCCGGCGCGATGAAAAGCGAAAAACCGTCGCATTCCACCTCCCATTCGCTGCCGTCCCGATCGGCAGGCTCGCTGAACTCGAGTCGGCAGTCGCCCCGCGACGTGCCGGCATCGACGGTGGCGATGCGCACACCGAGCCCCGGCGCATCCTGTTGCGCGATCAGATGTCGAAAATGTTCCTGCGCGGCGGCCGACAGCGAAATCATCCGGGCGATGCTCCGTCAAAACAGGACCATTCTAGTCCTGAATGAGCCATCCGTCACTCACCCTATACTTGCCGTCGGCATCTTCGGTCGGAACCGTCATGAGCGCCATGAACATCGAACAACTGCGCGCGCAGCATTGCATTCCGCGCAAGGGGAAGGAGGCCGGCGTTTCCGGCGCAGACGCGGCACGCCTGCTGGAGGCACTGCCCGAATGGGCGATCGATCCCGCGACCGGCGGCATCCGCAAGTTGTTTCGCTTCGCCGACTACTACCGCACGATCGCGTTCGTGAACGCTGTCGCCTCGATCGCGCATCGCGAGGACCATCATCCCGAGCTCGAAGTCGCCTACGACCGCTGCGCGGTGCACTACTCGACCCACGATGTCGGCGGACTGTCCCTCAACGACTTCATCTGCGCCGCAAAGGTCGAAGACCTGATCGCGTGAAGCGGACGGCGGGCCCGATCGCACTCATGCGTCCTGCAAGGCGTCGATCACCGCGGCAAGATCGGGCGCCAGCGGTGCGCTGAACGCGTGACGGCGATCGCCGAGGTCGAACTCGAAGCGCGCCGCATGCAGGAACAGGCGCCGCAGGCCGAAAGCGCGCATGCGGCGATTGAAGTCCCGGTCGCCGTATTTTTCATCCCCGGCCAGCGGATGCGCGATGTGCTGCGCGTGCACGCGGATCTGGTGCGTGCGTCCCGTATCCAGCGCGACTTCGACCAGGCTCGCGCCGTCGAACCGCTCGATTTCCGCAAAACGCGAACGCGACGCCTTCCCGTCGGCGGCGACGCGCACCATGCGCTCGCCACCTTGCAGCACCGACTTGCGCAGCGGTGCGTCCACGACGAGGCGCTTTTTCGGAAGCGCGCCTTCGATGAGCGCGAGGTAGCGCTTCTCGACCCTGCCCTCGCGGATCGCGGCCTGCAGCGCGGTCAGCGCGGAGCGGCGCCGGGTCAGCACCAGCACGCCGCTGGTGTCGCGGTCGAGGCGGTGTGCCAGTTCCAGGGTGTCGCGCGGACGTGCCGCCCGCATCAGTTCGATCGCACCGAAGCTGACGCCGCTGCCACCATGGCTGGCGACGCCCGCCGGCTTGTCGATGACAAGGAAATCACGATCCTCGTGCAGGATGCAGGACTCGATGCGTTCGAGCTGCGCATCGGCCGGCGCCATCGCATCCGCGGACTCCGGAAGGCGCACCGGCGGAACGCGGACCTCGTCGCCGGCCACGAGCCGCTGGTCCGGCCGGGCGCGGCGTCCGTTCACGCGGACCTCGCCGGTGCGGCAGATCCGGTATATCAGACTCTTCGGCGCGCCCTTGAGCATGCCGAGCAGGAAATTGTCCAGCCGCTGCCCCTCCCGATCGTCCGGAATCCGCACGCGCTGCACGCGCGGACCCGAGTCGGCGTCTCGGTATGTCGCCGAAGTCTGTGTCTTCATTGAAAAAATCCATGTCCAGCTGGTATGCTCCGCAGGCGAATCGCGCCGCTCCGCACCCCATCCGCGGGAGTACGGATCTCGTCATGGCGCTCCATCCGCGACGTGCCTTCCGCCACCTGCACATCGAGCCCGGTCGGGCGCTGTGCAGGCGCGCAGGCCATCGTAGCGGGTCGGATCGTGGAATGCCCGCCGTTGGAAGGACGGTCCGGAGCCGCGAGGGCGCATCACCCGAATGAGGCCGGCGCGCGGAAGCGACGGCCATGAACGACAGGGCGCACCTGCCGCCGTCGGCCCGCGAAACGCGGGCAACGCTTGCGCGACCTCGCGCAGCACCGACGACAGTCGAGCGCCGACAAGGAAAACGACAATGAAGCGTATGTTGATCAACGCGACGCAGCGCGAAGAGCTGCGCGTCGCGATCGTGGACGGACAGAACCTGTACGACCTCGACATCGAGATTCCGTCCAAGGAGCAGAAGAAGGCCAACATCTACAAGGCGCGCATCACCCGGGTCGAGCCTTCGCTGGAAGCCTGCTTCGTCGATTACGGTGCCGACCGTCACGGCTTCCTGCCGCTCAAGGAAATCTCCCGCGAGTACTTCCTCGCCGGTGCCGATCCGAACAAGGCCGGCATCCGCGAACTCCTCAAGGAAGGTCAGGAACTCATCGTCCAGGTGGAGAAGGAGGAACGCGGCAACAAGGGCGCCGCGCTGACCACCTTCATCAGCCTTGCCGGCCGCTACATGGTGCTGATGCCGAACAGCCCGAAGGCCGGCGGCGTGTCGCGCCGCATCGAGGGCGATGATCGCCAGGCCATCAAGGAGGCCCTCGACCACCTCGACGTGCCGGACGGCATGGGCCTGATCGTGCGCACCGCCGGACTCGGCCGCGATGCCGAGGAACTGCAATGGGACCTCGACTATCTGCTGACCCTCTGGAAGGCGATTTCGGAAGCGGCCCAGGCGCGCCCTGCCCCGTTCCTGATCTACCAGGAATCCAAGCTCATCATCCGCGCCCTGCGCGACTACCTGCGCAACGACATCGGCGAGATCCTCATCGACAACGAGGAACTGCACGCGGACGCGCACGAGTTCATGCAGCAGGTGATGCCCAACACGCTGCGCAAGCTCAAGCTGTACAAGGACACCACGCCGCTGTTCTCGCGGTTCCAGATCGAGACGCAGATCGAGAACGCGTTCGAGCGCACGGTGCGCCTGCCGTCCGGCGGTTCGATCGTGATCGACCAGACCGAGGCATTGACCGCGATCGACATCAACTCGGCCAAGGCAACGCGCGGCGGCGACATCGAGGAAACCGCGTTCAACACGAACTGCGAGGCGGCCGTCGAGATCGCCCGCCAGCTCCGCATCCGCGATGCCGGCGGCCTGATCGTGATCGATTTCATCGACATGGACAGCCCCCGCCACCAGCGCGAGGTGGAGGAAAAGCTCAAGGACGCGCTCAAGCTCGACCGCGCCCGCGTCCAGGTCGGGCGCATCTCGCGCTTCGGCCTGCTGGAAATGTCGCGCCAGCGCCTGCGCCCGAGCCTCGGCGAGGCGACCCAGATCGTCTGTCCGCGCTGCGAGGGCCATGGCAGCATCCGCAGCGTGGAGTCGCTCTCGCTCTCGGCGCTGCGCCTGGTCGAAGAGCATGCGATGAAGGACAGTACCGGCCAGGTGCTGGTGCAGGCCCCGCCGAGCGTCGCCAACTTCCTGCTGAACGAGAAGCGCCGCCAGCTCACCGAGATCGAGTCGCGCCATGACGTCAACGTGATCGTCGTCGCCGACGAGAATCTCGAGACGCCGCATCTGGAGATCCAGCGCCTGCGCGCCGCCGACATCGGCGACGACGTGAAGCCGAGCTACCAGCGCACGACCCCGGTCGCCGCCACGCCGCTGCCGACCATGCTGCGCCCGAGCGAGGAACCGGAACAGCCGGCCGTGGCGGGAATCGTGCGCGCCACGCCCGCACCGCAGCGCAGCGAAGAACCGGCTCCGGTCGCCGCAGCGCCCGCCGCAGCCGCCGGTGGTGGCCTGATCGCGCGCTTCCTCGGCTGGTTCCGCGGGACGCCGACCGCCGAAACCGTGCCAGCGGAAAAACCCGAACGTCGCCCCCAGCCGACGCGGAGCGGCGCGCAGCGCGCATCGACCGGCAATCGCACGGCGAGCGGCGGCCGCGGCGACGGACACAAGTCGGCCCGCGGCGACAGCCGCCGCGAAAACCGCGACGGTCGCGGCAACGGCAATGCGGGCGCCGGTCAGAAGGGTCCGCAGCGCGAACGCACGCGCCGGGACGAACCACAGCGCGCTGCGCGCGACCCCGCAGCGACTGCCGGCGAGCGCCCCGCGCAGCAGAAACCGGCCACGCCCGTGCCAACCGCACCTGCAAGCGAGAAACCGGTGAAACCGGCCCCGATCGCCGCGACCGCGCCGGCGCCTGCCACCCTGGATGAGGCCACGCCGCTGCCGCGGCCGGAAGGAGAGCCGGCGAGCGACGCGAACGAGGGCGGAGAGCAGCGCAGCCGCCGCCGCGGTCGCCGCGGTGGCCGCCGGCGCCGCAAGACCGGACTCGAACCGGCAGCCGACGGCATGACGCAGGACAATGCGGCAATCGACGTCGACGACGAGGATCGGGTCGGAGAACCGAAGCCGGCTGCGCAGCCGCGCACGCACGCCACGCGCGACGCCGCCGGCGCGGCAAAGTCCGATCGTGCGCCGGAAGCCGGCCTGCCGGCCACTTCCGCGTCGCAGCCGCCGGCGTCCGGCGTCCCGGGTCCGGCAGCACCGCGCCCCGCCGATGCAATCGCACCACCCGCGACGACGGCTCCAACGCCGGCAGTGCCACGCGAGCCGCAGCCCGATGCGAAACCGCCGACGAGCCCCGCACCGACGCCGTTGCGGCCAGCGGCATCTGCCGAAATGGCCGCAACCACCGAACCGCCTCGCGCCACACCATCTGCCCCGGTGCCGGCGCCGGTGCCAGCGGCATCCGTCCCTGCCCCGCTCCCCCCGGCGGCGGCTGCACCCGCCGTGACGGCGCCGGCGGTGCCGATGCCCCCGGCCGCCATCGTCGCACCATCCGCTCCGGCCAGTGTTGCGGCAGTGGCGGTACCGGTGCCCGCCGCGAAACCATCGGCTGCGTCGGTCACGCCGACTGCCGGTCCGGGCACCGCTCAAGCCAGCGCGTCGCCGCTTCCGCCTCGCGGAGAAACGTTCGACCTTCCACTGTCGGACACCGCCACGCAACCGCGGACGGCAAACGAACCCGCAGCAACGACCAGGAAGCCCGAGGACGGCGACAACGCCGGGAACAGCTGACGCCCACTCCGTCCACGCGGCTGGCGCGTGGAAGCGTCAGCCGCGCAGGTCGCGTGCCCGCGCATCGAGCAGACCGTGCATGTGCGCGAGGTGCGACAGCGCGACCGTGTTGTCGATGCCGAGCTTGTCGAAGAGACGGTACTTGTAGGTTGCGACCGTCTTGGCGCTGAGCTTCAGCTTGGCCGCGATTTCCTGCATGTCCTCGCCGCTCGCCAGCATCATCGCCACGTCCAGTTCACGCGCGGAGAGCGCGTCGAACGGCGAGTCGCCCGTACGATCCAGCGCATGCAGCGCAAGCAGTTCCGCGATGTCGGGGGCGAGGTACCGGCGTCCGTCGGCAACCTGACGGACCGCGCGCACGAGTTCCTCCGCCGCGCAACCCTTGGTCAGGTATCCGCTCGCGCCCGCCTCGATCAGGCGCTTCGGGAACGGCGCTTCGCTGACCACCGTGAGGATCACGATCTTCGTCGCGAGCTTGTACTTGCGCACGCGATCGGTGAGCTCGATGCCGCTGAGCCCCGGCATGTGCAGGTCGACCAAAGCGACATCCGGCTGGCTGGCGCGGATGAGGGCGAGGCCGGCCTCGCCGTCCGCGGCCTCCCCCTGGACCTCGATCCCCGGCTGCTGGGCAAGGATCATGCGGAAACCGGTGCGAACCAGTTCGTGATCATCGACCAGTACGACTCGAATCATGCGACCACCATCGTCTCCCCGAACGACCGTCCGACGATACCGCAGAATCCGGCTCGCGTGCGCCTATAATCACGCGCACCCCCGCTCGATGCACGCCGACGGCCGCACCGTCCGCAACACGAGCGCGGGACGCATCCCGCCCCGGAGAGATGGCCGAGTGGTTTAAGGCAGCAGTCTTGAAAACTGCCGCAGGTGCAAGCCTGCCGTGGGTTCGAATCCCACTCTCTCCGCCAGATTCGCCCGTGCATCATCGACCCGAAGAGCATTTCAAACGGGGTTCTTACGGAATCCCATGTGCCATCCCTGTTTTCGATCAGCAATGTGATGCACATGCGCCCCAGCTCGCGCTGCATGACGTCCATGCGCCAGCGGTCGAACGCGAGCGCACGAAGGTCCACGTCGGCGACCAATTCCGCGATGTCCGCCGCAACGTGCGCGTAATCCACGCTTGCGTCCGGCGTCGTGCGCAGGAGCCTTCGCACCGCTGGTCATGCTCCATGGAATGACGGCATTGGCCGCTTGCGTGGCAGCCGGTTTTCCAGCGGCCTGCTAGGCTGCAACGCCCTTGCGACGCGGTGCCGGCTTCGGCGCGCAATAGATCCGGTGCAAGGTCTGGATCACCTCGAACGCAGGTCCGGGAACCAGCGAGTAGTAGATCGTCTGCGCTTCCCTTCGCGTCTGCACCAGCCTTTCCTCGCGCAGCACGGCCAGATGCTGGGAAAGCGCACTCTGGCTGAGGTCGACCAGTTCGTTGATTTCGCCGACGGAGTGCTCTCCGCTGGCCAGCAGGCACAGGATCATCAGTCGCCGCTCGTTCGCGAGGGCCTTGAGCAGCCGCGCCGCATCGTCGGCATGGTCCTGCATGGCGTTCGTGTCGAGCGGAACCGGGTCGGTCTTCACGTTCATCGGTCCACGTCTCCCGTCGGCATCGTCGCGCGTGCGCTGGCGCACGCCATTGCCGCACCGCACAAGTGTAGCGCGATCGCGCGCTTTTTATTAGTTGAATCTAATATTATAAAGTGCTAATGTTCGTGCCCGCCCCGATGCGGGGTCCAACGGAAGGTTGCCATGGCACACATCGTCGTACTGGGCGCAGGCATCGGCGGCATGAGCGCCGCCTACGAACTGCGCGGAACCTTGGGACCGGAGCCGGCGATCACCGTCATCGGCGACGGCGAGCTGTTCTCGTTCACGCCATCCAATCCATGGGTTGCCGTCGGCTGGCGCAAGACCGGCGACGTGCAAATGCCGGTCGCAGCACACCTGGCGAAAAAGAAGATCGCCTTCGACGGCGCAGGCGCCGAGAAGGTGGATCCGGATGGCAAGCGCGTGGTGCTGCGCGACGGGCGCGTCGTCGAGTACGACTATCTGGTGATCGCGACCGGCCCGCGGCTTGCGTTCGACGAAATTCGCGGCCTGGGCCCGGAGGGCGGCTTCACGCAATCGGTCTGCACGACACCGCATGCCGACGCGGCATGGGCTGCGTACCAACGGTTCCTGGACAACCCGGGGCCCATCGTCGTCGGCGCGGCACCCGGTGCCAGCTGCTTCGGTCCTGCCTACGAGTTCGCGATGATCCTCGACCGCGACCTGCGCAAGCGCAAGCTGCGCGACAAGGTGCCGATCACCTACGTGACGCCGGAGCCGTACATCGGCCACATGGGCCTGGGCGGCGTCGGCGACTCCAAGGGCCTGATGGAGTCGGAGTTCCGCAAGCGGCACGTCAACTGGATCGTCAACGCGAAGATCACCGCGGTGCGCGATGGCGAGATGGATGTGGCCGAGATGGACGAACAAGGCCAGCCCAGGAAGACGCACGTGCTGCCGTTCCGATATTCGATGGTGCTGCCCGCATTCACCGGGGTGCCGGCCGTCCGTCACGGCGAGGGCCTGTGCAACCCGCGCGGCTTCATCCTGATCGACAAGCACCAGCGCAATCCGGCCTATCCGGAGATCTTCTCGATCGGCGTGTGCGTCGCGATCGCACCGCCGGAGCCTACCCCGGTGCCCACCGGCGTGCCGAAGACCGGCTTCATGATCGAGTCCATGGTGACGGCGGTCGCGAAGAACATCGAGGCGGAACTCAAGGGCCAGCCCGCCACCGCCGAAGCGACATGGAACGCGATCTGCCTGGCCGACATGGGGGACACCGGCGCGGCGTTCGTCGCACTACCGCAGATGCCGCCGCGCAACGTCACCTGGGCCAAGGTCGGAAAGTGGGTGCATCTGGCCAAGATCGCGTTCGAGAAGTACTTCATGATGAAGATGAAGTCCGGCAACACCGAACCGATCTACGAGAAGTACGTGCTCAAGCTGCTCGGCATCGTGCGCACGCGCTGAACCCTTTCGGCAACCTTCAAACAGGAGCAACGACCATGAACGTCGACCGTGCCGTCCTCGCATTTGCAGGCACCCTGATCCTCGTCAGTCTCGCACTGGCGCATTTCGTTTCGCCGCTGTGGCTCTGGTTCACCGCATTCATCGGCGCCAACATGCTGCAGGCGGCATTCACCGGCTTCTGCCCCGCAGCGATGATCTTCCGCAAGATCGGCGTCCGCAGCGGCTGCGCGTTCAAGTGAGACAACTGCCGTGAGGCCGACCGTGAAACTTGCCGCCCGAATCACGTTTACCGCCGTACTGCTGGCATCCGTTGCGGCTTGCTCGAACAAGGAGAGTCCGCGCACGCTTCCGGCGATCAGCGGCCTGGAAACGATCACCGTTCCCGAGCCGGATGCCGCCGGGGGCCGCGAATGGGACGGCGTGGTCGAGGCCGTGCGCAGGGCGACGCTTTCGGCGCAGACGAACGGCCGCGTCGCCGAGGTGCTGCACGACGTCAATGATCGCGTCGCGGCCGGTGACGTGCTGGTTCGTCTCACGGAAGTCGAGCAGCGGGCCGGTGTCGACGCCGCGCGCGCGCAGCTGCGCGCGGCCGAAGCCTCGGCGATCGAGGCGGAAGCAACGCTCAAGCGCTACCTCGGCCTTGCCGGCGGACAATACGTCTCCAGGGCGCAGCTCGACCAGGCGCGTGCTGCGCGCGATGCGGCCGTGGCGGCACGCGAAGCGGCACGCGCGCAGGTCGCCGCGGCACGACAGCAGACCGACTACACGACGATCCGCGCGCCGTACGACGGCATCGTCGCCACGCGCGACGTCGAACCGGGCGAAAGCGTCGGCGTGGGACAGCAGCTGATGACGATGTTCTCGCCCGCCGCGCTGCGCATCGAGGTCAGCGTGCCGCAATCGGAAGCCGAGGTCATCCGCGCCGACCCGGTGGCGAACGTCGCCTTCGACGACGGGGAGAAGGTGCGGGCCGCCGAGGTCATCGTGTTTCCCGCCGCCGACGCCGCCACGCATGCGGTGCGCGTGCGCGTGATGCTGCCCGCCCTCGACCCCGTACCGCAGCCCGGAACCACCGCGAAGGTCTCGTTCCCCGCGGTCAGGGGTGCCGCGTTCACGCGCATACCGGCCACGGCACTGGTCCAGCGCGGGGAAGTGAGCGCCGTCTACGTGGTCGCGAACGGGCGCGTCAACCTGCGACAGATCCGCATCGGCGACCGCTCGGCCGATGCGGTCGCGGTGATCTCCGGGCTGACGCCCGGCGAGGCGGTCGCCACCGATCCGGTCGCCGCTCTGCAGGCGTTGATCGCTTCGCGCAAGGAACACTGACATGGCGAACGCCGGTTCCACGCGATCGCTCGGCCTCTCCGGACGCATCGCGCGCACGTTCCAGACCAATCCGCTGACGCCGATCCTCGCGCTGCTCGGCCTGCTGCTCGGCCTCGTCTCGGTGATGATCACGCCGCGCGAGGAGGAGCCGCAGATCGACGTGACGATGGCCAACGTCATCGTGCCCTTCCCCGGCGCCGATGCGCGTCAGGTTGAGCAGATGGTCACCTGGCCGCTGGAGCAGAAGCTCTCCGAGATCGAGGACATCAAGCACACCTATTCCAGCAGCCGCCCGGGCATGGCCGTGCTCACCGTCGAGTTCGAGGTCGGCGTCAAGCGCCAGCCCGCGCTGGTGCGCCTCTACGACAAGGTGTTTTCCAATCAGGACTGGATGCCGCAGAACCTCGGCGTCGGCCAGCCGATCGTCAAGCCGAAGGGTATCGACGACGTGCCGGTCATGGCACTGACGCTGTGGACCGACGATCCCGCCCGCTCCGCCGACGACCTCGCCGATGTCGCGCACACGCTCGAAGCCGAGCTCAAGCGCATACCCGGCACGCGCGACGTCTACACGATCGGCACGCCGGATCGCGCCGTGCTGGTCACGCTGGACCCGGCTCGCCTCGCGAGCCACGGACTCACCGTCGCCGACCTCGCCGGTGCGCTGCAGGCCGCGAACCTCGCGCAGCAGGCCGGCGAGCGCGTGGGGTCCGAAGGCGTGGCGCAGGTCACGTCCGGACAGTTCCTCGCCGACCGCGACGCGGTCGCCGGACTCGTGCTCGGCATGGCCAACGGCCAGCCGGTGCGCATCGAGGATGTCGCGGTCGTGACCGACGGTGCCGACGCACCCACGACCTACGTATGGCACGGCGCACCACCGGGACGCGACGGTCCGGCCAGCGGCGCCGCACCAGCGGTCACGCTCGCGATCGCGAAGAAGCCGGGCAGCAATGCCTCGGACATCACCCGCGCGGCGCTCGCGCGCGTGAACGACCTGCACGGACAGGTCATTCCGGAAGGCATCCACGTCGAAGTGACGCGCGACTACGGCCTGACCGCCAGCGACAAGGCGCAGACGCTCATCAAGAAGCTGATCTTCGCGACGCTGTCGGTCGTGCTGCTGGTGCTGTTCGCGCTCGGCCGGCGCGAGGCGATCGTGATCGGCAGCGCGGTGATCCTCACGCTCTCCATCACGTTGTTCGCATCGTGGGCGATGGGTTTCACGCTGAACCGCGTGTCGCTGTTCGCGCTGATCTTCTCGATCGGCATCCTCGTGGACGATGCGATCGTCGTGGTCGAGAACATCCACCGCCACATGGCACAAGGCGGAAAATCCCTGCTGGAAGCGATTCCGCCGGCGGTCGACGAGGTCGGCGGGCCGACCATCCTCGCCACCTTCACGGTGATCGCGGCGCTGATGCCGATGGCCTTCGTCAGCGGGCTGATGGGGCCGTACATGCGGCCGATCCCGATCAACGCCTCGGTCGGCATGCTGCTCTCGCTGGCGATCGCGCTGATCGTCACGCCCTGGCTTTCGCTCAAACTGCTGCGCCGTCACGCCGACGATGCCGCGATCGAGCATGGCGGCCACGGCCATGCCGAAGGCACGATGGCCGCGAAGCTGCACCGCGTGTTCGAGAAGGTCATGCTGCCGTTCCTCGACGCCGGCAGGGGCGCGCGCCGGCGCCATCTGCTGTTCGCCGCGATGGGCCTGCTCGTCGTGCTCGCGGCAAGCCTCGCGGCGGTCAAGCTGGTCGTGATGAAGATGCTGCCGTTCGACAACAAGTCGGAAGTGCAGATCGTCGTGGACATGCCGGAAGGCAGCACGCTGGAGCAGACCAACGCGCTCCTGATCGAGCTTGCCGCGATCCTCGACGCGACGCCCGAGGTGCTGAACTACCAAGGCTATGCCGGCACGGCTGCGCCGATCAACTTCAACGGACTCGTGCGCCAGTACTACCTGCGCGAAGGCGCCAACGTCGGCGACCTGCAGGTAAACCTCGTCGACCGTCACGACCGCAAGCGCAAGAGCCACGACATCGCGGTCGCGCTGCGCCCGCAGGTCGAGGTGATCGGACGGCGCGCCGGAGCGTCGGTCAAGGTCGTCGAGGTTCCGCCGGGGCCGCCCGTGATGTCGCCGATCGTGGCCGAGGTCTACGGTCCCGACTACGACCGCCAGCGCGCGATCGGCCTCGCCCTGGAGCAGCGATTCCGCACCACCGAAGGCATCGTGGACATCGATACCAGCGTCGAAGCCGATGCCGAACGCGACGTGCTCGCGATCGACCGCGTGCGTGCCGCGCGCCTGGGCGTCTCCCAGGCCGCCATCGCGGACACGATCGCGGCCGGGCTTTCCGGATCGGATGCGACCTGGGTCATCGACGGCCGCAGCAAGTACCCGCGCCCGATTCGGCTTCGCCTGCCGGTCGCCGACCAGGCGTCGATCGACGACATCCTGGCGCTGCACGTGCGCGGTGGCAGCGGGCAGCTCGTGCCGTTGTCCGAACTCGTTCGCGCGCAGCGCACCGGATGGGACGACGCGATCCTGCACAAGGATCTCCTTCCGGTCGTGTACGTGATGGGCGACGAAAGCGGCACCGTCGACAGTCCGCTGTACGGCATGTTCGATCTCGTCGGACAGGTGTCGGACGACGCCATCGACGGACAGAAGCTCGCGCAGCACTTCATCGCGCCGCCCGAGGACACCGCCGGCTTCTCGATCAAGTGGGACGGCGAGTGGCAGATCACCTACGAGACCTTCCGCGACATGGGAATCGCCTACGCGATGGGCATGATCCTGATCTACCTGCTGGTGGTGTCGTACTTCCGCAACTACATCGTGCCGCTGGTGATCATGGCGCCGATCCC
>ENA-UOVV01000339-UOVV01000339.1-compost-metagenome-genome-assembly--contig:-NODE-339-length-61347-cov-6.512954_pt1 | contig 61347 bp, 46 predicted proteins | sample MGYA00238155_ERZ761577 | MGnify/ENA primary metagenome ERZ761577 (study PRJEB28898, sample SAMN06268775) | compost metagenome | isolation source: Emeryville, CA | place: USA:Emeryville, CA | collected... | reverse complement strand
CGGCCGTTTCGTCATCTTCGACAAATCCAACCGCAAGGAGCAGGGCCTCTTCCTCTATCGCGACGCCGAAAGCGGTCTCCACGCGCAGATCCCGCTCATCAGCTCCGGCAGCCGCCTCACCGCGGACTCGCTGCCCTTCCCGCACTGCCCGGGCGTGTTCGACTGGCCCAATAACGTTTACGTGCCCGTGATGCTCCCCGAGCTCACGTTCGGCGATCAGGTCACGCTGCCCGCCTTCTACGGTCGCAACTGCGTCACCGGTTTGGGCCTGCGCAACAGCTTCTACTTCCGCTACGATCAGCCCGAACTCATCAACACCAGCGAAGAGTTCGTCAAAGGCCTCGGCTCCGTGAAGGTCCAGTGGTCTTTCTCGGGCAACAAGATCAGCGCCGAGTTCGCCTACGCGGTGAAGCAGCAGGTCACGCTCGATAAATTCCGCTACGTCCTCGCGATCGCCGCGCCGCACTCGAAGTATCGCATTCCCGGCTCGCCGACGCTCGGCCAGCAGGGTCACCGCTGCACCGTGGTGAAGGACGACTTCCAGGCCACGTGGCAGGAAGCCGAGGTCGTCAGCGCCGATCCGACCTACCGCACCAATTACGGCAAGATTCACTATCTGCAGTATCTCGTGCGCGACCATCCGCTCATCATGCGCCCGGGCCACGTTTACCGCCTCACGGTGAACTTCGATCCCGACGTCGCGCAGATCGACAGCTGAAGCTAGTTTCGATTTCGATTTTTGATTTTCGATTGGACCGGAGCCTCCGCGCTTCAGCCCAATCGAAAATCGAGAATCCAAAATCGAAAATCCCCCGATGCTCTCCCGCCGCATCATCCCCTGCCTTGACGTCAACGCCGGCCGCGTGGTCAAGGGCGTGAAGTTTCAGGAACTGCGCGACGCGGGCGATCCCGTCGATTGCGCGAAGGCCTACGACGCCCAAGGCGCCGACGAACTCGTTTTCCTCGACATCACCGCCTCCAGCGACGAGCGCAAAATCATGCACGACGTCGTCGCTGCGACCGCCGAGCAATGCTTCATGCCGCTCACCGTCGGTGGCGGTCTCCGCACGGTGGCCGACATCGAAGCGATGCTGAAAGCCGGTGCGGACAAGGTCTCGCTCAACACCGCCGCGATCAAAAACCCCACGCTCATTTCCGATGCGTCCAACCGCTTCGGCGCCCAGTGCATCGTGCTCGCGATCGACGCGAAGCGCGAGCCCGACGGCAAATCGTGGCGCGTTTACACCCACGGCGGCCGCAATCCCACCGAACTCGACGCGGTCGCGTGGGCGCGTCGCGCCGTCGAACTCGGCGCCGGCGAGATTCTTCTCACCAGCATGGATGCCGACGGCACCAAGGCCGGCTACGATGTCGCCCTCACGCGTGCCGTGAGCGACGCGGTTTCTGTGCCTGTGATCGCCAGCGGCGGCGCCGGCACGCTCGACCATTTCGCCGAAGTGCTCGACGAAGGCCACGCCAGCGCTGTGCTCGCCGCGAGTCTCTTCCATTTTGGCACGTTCACGATTCCGCAGGTAAAAACGTTCCTGCACGATCGCGGCGTGCCCGTGCGCGTTTAGCGCGAGCCGCGGATTCCCGGCCAAGTCCCGAGTGCCCCGAACATCACCTTTCGCACACACCTCGCGGTCGCGCGACACGCGTTCCAGAGCCCGCTCAAAGCATAAGGAGACTCCGTCAAACGACGCATAGCTGATTCTGCGGAGTTCGCTGCGCTGAGTTCCCCTCTTAAATGACTGCCGCGTCCACACCCAAGTTGCCCTACCCGCGCGAGGCGTCGCTCGTCGACCTTTGGCAGCAACAGGTGCAGACGCATCCCGATCAGATAGCGGCGATCGAGGGAAAGCAGCGCGCGACCTACGCCGATCTCGATCGCTGGAGCAGCGCGCTCGCGCTTCGGCTCGCCCGACTTGGAGCCGGTCCCGATACTCGCGTCGCCGTCGCCATCGATCGTTCGATCGAGTTGCTCGTCGCGTGGCTCGCCGTGCTGAAAACCGGCGCCGCTTACGTGCCGCTCGATACCGACTATCCGGCCGCCCGTGTGAGCCAGATGCTCGAAAATGCCGCGGTCACAGCCGTCGTAGGCCTCCCGCAGTTCACCGAGCAACTCCCCGCGCTCTCGCTTCCGATCGTCACCTTCGATCTCGCTTCGCTCGCTCACGACGCGAGCACGTTTCAGTCCCCTTCGATTCCCGCCGAAGCCCCCGCGTATGTGATGTTCACTTCCGGCTCGACGGGGCGCCCCAAGGGAGCGGTCGTCTCCCATCGCGCCATCGTGCAACTCGTGCGCGGGCAAACCTACGTGCCGTTCGGTCCCGAGCTCGTGTTCCTCGTCATCGCCTCGCCCGCGTTCGACGCGATCACGTTCGAAGTCTGGGGCGCGCTGCTCAACGGCGGATGCTGCGCGATCTACCGCGCGACTCAGGTCGACTTCGTCGAACTGGAGACGCTTATCCGCACGCACGGGGTCACCACCAGCTTTCTCGCCACCCGACTTTTCAACCGCATCGTCGACCTTCGTCCCTCGACGCTCGCCGGGCTCCGTCACCTCGTGATCGGTGGCGAGGCGCTTTCGCCGGTGCACATCCGCCGCGCGCTCGCCGCGCTGCCCGGCGTCGCCCTCGTCAATGGCTACGGTCCCACCGAGTGCACCACCTTCGCCTGCACGTATCCAATTCCTGGAGACGGCCGCTGGCCGGGCGACTCCGTGCCGATCGGCCATCCGCTCGAGCACACGGTCGCCCGCGTGCTCGACGATTCGCGGCAACCCGTCGCGCCGGGCGGCGAAGGTGAACTTTATCTCGGCGGCGATGGCGTCGCCGACGGCTATTTTCAGCGTCCGGAACTCACCGCCGAGCGCTTCGTCGAGCTGCGTGAGACCGACGGCTGCGTGCGGCGCTTCTATCGCACGGGCGACATTTGCCAGCTCCTGCCCGACGGCGCGCTCGTGTTTCGCGGTCGGCGCGACGGCCAGGTGAAACTCCGCGGCTTCCGCATCGAGCTCGAAGAAATCGAAACCGCTCTTCGCCAGCACGCCGCCGTGCAAGAGGCCGCGGTCGCGCTTCAGCCGGGCTTCGGAGGATCGCCGCAACTTTTCGCCTACCTCGTTCCCGTCCACGCTCGCGCGTTTTCCACGGATCGCGCGCTGCGCCAGTGGATTTCCGCGCGCCTCCCCGCCTACATGGCGCCGGCGCATTATCGGATCACCTCCGCCCTGCCCCTCACCGCCAACGGCAAACTCGATCGCGCGCGCCTCCCGCAGTGGACCGCCACGGAGCTGCCGCCGGACGCTCCCCATCGCGATCCCAGCTCCGCCACCGAACAAGTTCTCGCCGCCATCTGGGGCGAAGCGCTCGGCATCAAGCGCCTGGGCATCGATCGCGACTTTTTCCAAAGCGGCGGCGACTCGTTGCTGGCTCTGCAGGTCACGGCGGACATGGAACGCGCCTTCCGCCGCAAATTTTCTCCGGGCGTTCTTTTCGATGCGCCCACGGTGGCGATCATGGCTGAACTGATCGGCGCGCCCGACGAACGCTGGCTTCAGCCCAGCCTGCGCGGCCGCGGCCCCGGCGCGCCGCTTTTCTACATTCCCGGCGTTTTCGGTTTCGCGATCATGCCGCAATCGCTCGCGCGTCGCCTCGACGGCATCTGCCCGTATTGCGACAACCTTCACTTTCCCGGCAGCCGTCCCGGTGAGCCGATTCTTGATTCCGTGCCGGCCATCGCCGCCGAGCTCGTGAAACAGATCCGCGCGTGCTGCCCGGGTCTGCGCTATCAACTCGCCGGTTATTCATTTGGCGGCGAACTCGCCTTCGAGGTCGCCGCGCAGCTTCGCGCATCGGGCGCCGAGGTGCTCAACGTTTTCCTCCTCGATAGCATGACCAACCGCGTGGAGCGGCAGCGCGGTTTGCTCGCCGGCCTGATCGCCGCCGCGGGTTTTCTGCTCAGGGGTCCGACCCATGAGCGTCGCACGTTTGTCGAAACGCGGCTCCGGGCCACGCGAGAGCGGTTCGGAAAACTGCTCCGACGTCTCGCCAACTTCGGCCAGCGCTCGACGCGCGGCGCTCCCGAGCTCTCGACCCGCGCTGTAAAACCGACCCTGCGCGCCCGTCGAAAGCACCAGCTCGTGCCCGTCGACACACACGGCGTTTACCTGCGCAGCCGTGTGCAGCCGTTCTCCGTTTACTACTCGTATGAGGACTGTCCCACCGGCGGCTGGGAAAATCTCTTCCGGCGCGGGCTCGAGGTGCACGAGTTCGAGTGCAACCACCACGCCTTCATCGTCGAGCCGATGATCTCGCGCATCGCCGACATCATCGTGGAGAAACTCCGCCCCGAAGCCGCGAGCGTCGCGCCCGCCCACGTCGCGGCGTGATCAACGGGCGCGGCTCCTTTCCGCAAACGCGCCCGTTGCGACCACTTCGCTTCAGCGCGACACCGGCTCCACCACGCGCGTCTGGCGTCCCGCGAGCTTCGGACGCTGCAGCGCAGCCTTCTCCGGTTTCGGGGTGGCTTCGGGGGGCGCGGATTCGTTCTCGAGACCGCTGATCGCCTTCAGACGCGCAATGTTGTCGTTGAGCAACCGGACCTGCTGCTGGAGCTGCTCCGACGCCGACGCTGTTTCTTCCGCGGCCGCCGCGTTGCCCTGCGTGATGCGATCGACCTGCTGGATCGATTTGGAAATTTCCTCCACGCCGCGCTGCTGTTCCGCCGACGTCGCCGCGATCGAATTGGCCTGCGTATTCGAAATCTCCATACGCTGATCCAATTCGACGAACGCCTGGCCGAGCGCCTCCGAGATCGTCACGCAGCTCTGCGTTTCTGCGAGCGAGGCGCCGATGCGCTCGTTGCTTTCCTTCGCCGCCGCCGCCGCCCGTTGCGCGAGCGCGCGCACTTCGTCGGCCACCACCGCGAATCCGGCGCCGGCTTCACCCGCGCGGGCCGCTTCGACCGCGGCATTGAGCGCGAGCAGGTTCGTCTGAAACGCGATCTCGTCGATCGTGCGGGTGATCTTCACGACATCCGCGTTCGTTTTTCCGAGGATCACAATGTGCTCGTGCAGCTCGCGCGTCTTCGTCCCGCCGCGCTTCGCGCTTTCCAGCGCCTCGGTCACCGCGGCCAAAATTTCCTTCGCGTGCAGATTGTTCTGCCGCGCCGTGCCGGCGAGTTCCTCGAGCGCCGCGGCGGTTTCCTCGATCGAGGCCGCCTGGCTGCTCGCGTCCCGCGCCACCATCTGGCTGGCATCGGCCGCCTGACGTGACACCGCGTTGCACTCGTTGGCGCTTTCCGTCAGTGCCGAGGAGATTTCGCCCAACTTCGTCTTCACCGAGCGCCGGATGAAAAACGCCAGCACCCCCGCCAGCACGGTGCTCAGCAGCACGCCTCCGGTCGTGATCGCGCGCGAAGTCGCCAGCTGAGTCTCCACGTGTTTGGCCATCGTGTGCGTCGCGACCGCGGCCGCACCGGAGATCTTCTGCGTGCCCTTGGTCAATATATCGCCATAGCCCGCCCACTCCCGCATGCGCTCCGGATCGCGTCCGCCCGGTTGCTGCATGTCTTCGAGCACCCGGCGATAAGGCACCAACGCCTCGCGCAGTTTCCGCACCTCTCCGGCCACATCGCCGAAACGCGCGTCGAGCGCCATCGCGCCGATTTCGACCAGCTTTTGCTCGTAACCCGCGAGCTCCTGTTTGCCCGGCTCCAGCCGCTCCATATGGCCAGCCGAGCCAAAATAGATGAAATGCACGCGCGCCCGCACCAGTTGTTGCTCCAGCGCCGCGCCCCGCTCCGAAAGCAACGAAGCCTGATCGGCGAGCAGGCGTGCGTCACGCAGCGCGCGACTGGTCAGCACCATGTTTCCAACTGCTCCGATGATCAAAAGGGAGAGGATAAGGGCGAAACCAGCGGTGAGCTGGCCGGTGATGGTCTTGTGCATGGACACCGCCGAAATCGGCCCCAACTCGCAAAACTCCAGCGGAAATCGTGTTTCCGATCGTTTTTCTTCGTGATCCGAATTCGAGAATCCCAAGCCCGACAACAGCTTGCGACTCCGACCGATCTCTGAAACGGCGCCAATTCAACGTCCACCGCGACCTCGTATGGCTCCACCGTGCATAAAAAAGCCGGGAGTGATCTCCCGGCGCGCGAAATCAACCCGCCGTTTCGTTCAAGGCTTCTTCGCCGGCAGGATCTCGTAGAGCACGTAGATTTTCGACGTCTCGCCCATCATGTCCTTGCCTGGTTTGAACCGCACCGTCACCGGGCCATACACGGAGCCGTAAATTCCGCCCAACGACGGCACGAACTCCTCCTTCTTCACGACATAAAACACCCAGCCGCGCATGTCGGCCGACGTGTTGTTCGACGTCGTGCCCATGTTATAGATCGTGAGCATCTTCCCCGCAGGGACTTTGATATCGAGCTTCTTGGTGAGAACCTTGGAAACCGGCGCAGCGAACGCCGGCATCGCCAGCAACGCGCACGCGAGCACGCTGAACTTCAGGAGAGAACAAAGAACTTTCATGGGGTGGTAAGAAGAAAGCACCGCCAGAAGCGCCGAATTGCCGGCGCCCCATGGTGCATCCCGCGATCGTGCTCCCGCGGAAATTCCTGCTGCAATCCCCCTTCAATAAGCAGCCCTCCGCGACACCGCATCAGCTTGCGCCCGATGCCCGATGTCGCACGGCGATTCGCACCACGTCACGACGACGTCCGCACTCGGTCGCCACCCAGTCCGCACCTTCGCTCAAGCGTGTCCGGACCTTCGGTCGACCGTGTCCGCACCTTCGGGCGATCGTGTTCGGCCTTTGTCGTGACTTGGGACGCTAAATGTCGTCCGGTCCCAACCAGCGGAAATACGTGATCACGAAGCGACGGCCGAGTGTGTCATCAATCAGCTCGGGCATCCGTTGAACCACCGCTTCACAGAACGCGGTAGCAACAGTCTTTCCGTCTATAGGATCGACGCTCTCTCCATACGCGCGGATTTTGAAAGTATCAGACCGGCTCACAACTGTCGGTGCGATCAGCGCAAGCAGATCATCTTCCGTGTAACGTTCGGGGAGAGTAGCCGCCCTAGCGACGGCTGATTTTACGACCGTGTTATCCAGAAGTAGTCGGGCGAGAACTCCGGACGCCTTCAGTTCAGCGATCGAAACGAAAGGCCTCCCCCGCTGCCTGAGTTGTTGCACGTAAGCGTCCGAGAGCCGGTCCATGTCTGCACCTGTCAGCGTGGAGGCAGTAGCAGATCCGAAAATTTGCTTCACGCGTGCGGGTTCCAACATTGCGCGCCATGCGGTCGGAGAAGTGCTGTTGATGTTAAAAGCGCCGGACAGCAGGTATGCCCCCGCTGCTTCCTGCGAAGTGACTTCTACGGTCGGATGTTCGCTCGCGGGTATCATGCGCGTCCCCTTAAGGAAGTTGGGAGTCGTGTCACTCGAACCAACAGGAAAGAGTAGTCCGTCATAACCGCGCGAAAAAGACAGATACGGATTCTCTCCGCCCGCCTCGGTCAACGCGGGTTCCCTAAGAGAATTGGAACCTTGGGTTGGGTCCGAAAGCACGGCGCACGCGTTGAGAGTGACTTCATGATATCTCCTCTTGAGCGTAGCTGTATCTACTCCAATTGCGTTTCGAGACAGCTGTGAAGTGACCAGAGCGCGCGTCGTATTTTTAGTGGTGAGATCGAATGTCCCACCAAATTCCGAATACTTTGGCACGACGAATCCATTAGCAGGCGCAACGTTCCTAACATCCTGAGGTGCCAAGCTGAGTTTCACTCCTTCATCTCCCACCCAATAGGCATATACAACGCGACTAAGCTCAGGCGATTCCCCGGCCAGTGGCACCCGTTGTTTGGGCACGATAACAGCATCTCCCGGAGCATATGCCGGCGCGTCAGAAGTGCCCGTAAGGACGGTTCCCTCGGCCAAGAGAGCGATTTGGTCGTTATCCCCTGACCGAAAACGCCACGGCGTGTTACTCCCTGTCGGAGCCAGCCACGCTACACGCGGTTCAAAGGTAAGCGGATCGGCATCCCCAGATACCAGCCATCGCATCTCGGAAGAAAGGTCCGGATTGTATGCACCGGTCCACCGTTTGTTGGCAGCATTCACAGTTGCTACTATATCTGCTTGGGCCGTCGTGCTTCGGTCCGGACCTGCATGAATTTGTAGCTGAGCGAGGGCGACCCGCATTCCGACCAACGCATTTTGTCGTGCCTGAAACTGCGCTGATTGTGCGTTGGACACCTGAACCGAAATCCGGACCAACATAGTCGTCGCGAAAACGGCCAACACCAACAACGCGAGCAGCGAAAGTGTGAGCACGAGGGCAAACCCGCGCGTTCGATTGTGTCGCCCAAGCGTCATGGGATCGCACTCCCGATCAGGACTCGTCGCACATACACTCGTGAATATTTCTCGGCGACCGACCACCACCAGCGGTCCCTATCGCCTTCAAACTCAGCAGGCACCTGAACCAACTCGCGTTCCATCGACGAAATCAAGGTGGCGCCTTCTTCAGTGAGGATGCGCACCATCACGTCAGCGGCAATCGGCATGCTAGAGTTTCGGACCTCAACCGTCGCTCCCATGATCGGACTTAACGTTCCACCTGCTCCCGCCCGATAAAACCAGATACCAAAATCGATCACGTTCGAACCGGCGTTGTAAGTGCTTTCTGGCGAAATGAGATCATTGTAAGCGGTGATGTCGTAGCCGATCGCGAACGTTGTCTCCGATTTCACCGTTCGCCGAAAGAAAGCGTAGCGCATCGTTTCGGGATCGGGTGTCGACGCGCCCGAAAACGAGCGACGAACAATTTGGTATCCGACCGCAATCGGCTCTCCTCCCGTGGTGGTAAAAAACCGCAGCCAATGTCCGGAACGGGAAAATGTCGCCTGCGCAATCGAGCGCGCAGAGCCAGATTCCTGCGCCTGCGCCAGCACCGGCTTAAGAAAGTTACTGCGAGGAATTTTCCACCCATGCGCGACCAGCTCGCTGTCGAATGTCTCGCATCTCAGCCATGTATTTCCGTCGCTGCGAAAAATTGCTCCCTGTAGATCTCGCTCGAGAAAATCGAGAATGAGCGAAGCAGTCGTATCGACGGTGAAGTCGTCCTGCGACTTTCTCCAAATCCGAAGTGCTGTCAGGCTGACCGAGATCATGATGCCAGCGAGAACAACCGTGATTGTCGCGGCCAAGAGCAGCTCGATGACAGTAAACGCCGAATCAGACCGAATGCGTTTCATCGGTTGATCGCCACGGTGAAAGTCGCACTCGAACGGTCGGCCTCCGGCACCGTGAGAAATGCCCCGTTCGAGTCGGGTATCTTATAGGGCCAAGACACTCGAACATGAGCCGCCAGCATCGCTCCGGTCGCGTCGTAAGCGAGTGGCGCAGAGCTATACTGCCAAAGTTCGATTGCGAAATAGCGCTCTTGATCGGGCAAATCGCTCGCACTTTCGATAGTCACCTCTCCACCATTCCGAGCGGCCACCATCGTAAGCGTGTCAGTCGCGCCAATCGACCGAATCTGCCCGGCTAAGCCACTCATGTTACCACCGGAGGCCAATCGGCGAAGTTCTGCTTCCACGCCTCCGGCGAGTCGTTGTGCCACCAACGAATCGGACGCATCACGCATCTGGCGAGTGAGAAGAGGCATGAGGGCTAACATCGTTGCCACCGCAACCGCGATCACGCCTACTGCGATCACCACCTCGATCATCGAAAAGCCTCGTGAGTGAGCCCGCATCTAGAACCCACTCCGCGTATTGATCAGTGCAACGACCCCGTATGTGCTTATCGAAACACCTCGAACCAACTCGGGGGACTCCGCTCGAACAGGAGATTGCGACGACGTATATTCGCTGGGTGGACGGTTAGTCGCTGCCGCCAACACGATGTCGCCTTGTGAAAAACTTATCGTGTCATTGGGCGTAAATTGAACCACGTCCCATCTCTCGATTTCGGCCGCACCAATGGCAGCGTTGACCTCACTTCCGCTAAGCGCCGAGGAGTGCAAGGCCTTGCTGGTAGACGAAGGGGTATAGGTTTTCATCCACAAGGATCCGTTTTCGTATAGTCCACTTGGAATTCTATTTTCGTGGGGCAGGACGATGGTTCCTTCAGGAAGTGCTACCACATACAGCGCCTCGCTCCATTGGTCTGACATATAGCCCACTTCTTTCTGCACGGCTACCAACCGCCGGAATCGCGTCATGTTCCGAGTGTCGGCATGAATCAGCACCCGCACGCGAGTTCCATTACCAAGTGCACTGATACGTGCACTGGTGAGCACATTGGCCAGTGTCGCTTGCGCGTTCTGAAGTTTGGCGCCTTTGCTCGACCGAAGCCCAGCGATCAAAGTAGCGGTAATCGCGCCAACGATGGCGATCACCACGAGAAGCTCGACCAACGTGAACGCGGCTGTGCCTCGATGCCTCACGATTACTTCCAACTATAAATGATGTCGTCGACCGCGGTGCCCTTACCTGCGGAATAGAAAACGACGCCCGCACGAATGCCGGTAGGCGGAAAGTTTTCGCTGCCGGGTGTGAGTGTTTCGCCAAATCCGTCCTGCGCGTTGCCGACACGAAGTGCGCGCCTCACGAGTTCACTCGCACCGCGAATGACACCGTTCCCATCGGAGTCGAAAAGCACGACAATCTCGCTGTTGCCGTAGGCATCGACGAGTTCGTTGATCGCATTGCCTGCGGCGTCCTTCGCGAACTCGGACTCCGAGATCGAGTAGAACGAGATGGCCTTGGTATTGCCGTTGAGTGCCGTCCCCGAGAGTGCGGTGCCCGTGTAATCGCGGCCGGTGAGCGCGGCGAGAAACTTGGTCGGATCGAGCAGGTTGTTGGTCGTGACCGCTGGATAATACCCATACTCCTGCTTGAACTGCTCCATCGCGGCGGCCCATTGGCTGAAGCGGACTTTGGTCTCGGCCTTCTTCGCGGAGTTGCGCACACCGCTCACGGTGGGAATCAGAATGCCCGCGAGAATGCCGATGATCGCGATCACGGTCAGCAATTCGATCAGCGTAAAAGCGCGGCAGCGTTTCCGTGTTTCCGTCCTTCGGTGATCAGGACGGCGTTGGGCGGGAGGCGTCATCGGGTTCACTCGTTGGCGTAAAGATTGTCGGCGTTACCGGCGGCGCTGGGATTCACGTAACCGCCGTTGAGCAGCGTCGGCGTGTCCTGACCGTCGGGTCCGATCGAATACAGGACATAGCTGGGATTGGTCCACGTGGTGCCCGATGGCTTGTAAACGTAGACGTAGGGCTGGTCCCATGGATCGATCAGCACGGCGCTGGTGTTTTCAAACGGATCCGCGTCTTCGCGCGTGCGAAAGAGCGCGAGGTCGATCTGCGCGCGGACAGGTCTGGCGAGCTCGTTGCCGAGCGGATTTTTCTGGCCGATGAGCGCCTGGAGAAAATCGGCAGCGTCCTCCGTGCGCGGGTAGTCGCCGAACTGGCGTTTGTAGCCTTCGAGTCCGGCGGAGAGCGCGGCGAGTTCGGCCTTGGTGCGCGCGATCTTGCCCGACTCCGACACGCGGCGTCCCACGCCGAGCACGATTGCCGAAAGAATCCCGATGATCGCGATGACGGTCAGCAGCTCGATCAATGTAAACGCGGCCGTGCGGCGATGCCGCGCAGCGAAGATGGGAGCTGGAATATCCGAGATCGGAACTGGAGATTCGCATGCCGCGAATCCCCATTTGCGGAGCCTTCCGGCCAAATCGGCATTTCTCGGTGCACTCTGTGTCAGAGCTCTGTGTCCTTTGTCGCCAAAAGATCGGAGATCAGACCCGACGTTGGCACGAGTCGGGCCGCACCCTGGCGCGGCGTGAGCGAAGCTGGAATTTCGCACGCGGCGATGAAGCCGGGGCCGTTCCAGCGCGGCAAGCGCAGATCCGCGTGAGCGAACCGGAAACCGAAGATTGGAGTTCGGTTCGCACCCAGACCTCAAAACCCGGATTTACCGAAGCACGCAAAGGCCACGAACGAACAGAGAACGTCCGTGAACTCTGTGTCAGAGCTCCGTGCCCTCTGCGGCCAAAAGATCGCAGGCCGTTCGCGTTCAGCCGACGCGCATCAACTCACGCAGTCGCGCGCAAACCGCCGGGTTGCCCGCGAGGTAGAAGATGCGGCCCATCTTTAGATTGAACTCGCGGAGCGGAAACTGCGGGCCGTTGAGAAACTGCACGTCGGCGCCGGCGCCGAGGCAGAGCGGCACGGCGGCGGCGATGTCCCAGATCTTCACGTTGTGGTCCACCACTCCACCAAGGATGCCCACGGCGACATACGCGAGGTGCAGCGTGCTGCTGCCGAGGCCACGAATCTTGAAATGCTCCACGAGCGTCGTCGCGTGATCGAGGTAGCGCTTATCGTAGGGGCTGTGGAAGCCGAGCAGTGTTTGCGCAGTGGGCGGTTCGGGGTTGGCCGAGGCGGGACGGTCGCCGTCGAACACGCCGAAACCGGGACCACCGTGAATGAGCACGCGACGGCTGAGATCGTAGACGACGCCGTAGACGGGCTGGCCGTTTTCGTAGAGGCCGAGCGAGATCGCGCAATGGGCGATGCCGAGCGCGAAGTTGTTGGTGCCGTCGATCGGATCGAGAATCCACACGAAGCGCGCGGTGACGGGGATAGGCGCGGGCGCCTGCGTGAGTTCCTCGCTGAAAAACTGGTCCTCGGGAAACGCGGCGGTCACCTCGCTCTGGATCGCCTCGGAAATGGCGATATCGACCTCGGTCACGCGGGTGCCGTCGGATTTCCACATGCTCGACGCGCGACCGAAGGCGGCGTGCAGTTGCTCCGTGCGGGCGAGCACCGTGCGCTTGGCGATTTCGATTCGGGCGAGCAGTTCAGGCGAACTCATCCCACCACGAAAAGCACGAAGCGCACGAAGACCAAGCCCCGAGTGAAAAAGACAGCCGGATCGGCGCCGCTCACTCGTAATCGTAGAGCTTGGGATCGCGTGTGGGCGCGGTGCGGCGCACGCGGAAACGGTGACGCGCGGCCTTTTCCTCGGCCGTCTCCTCGCCGCGGTCGGGCGGGCCGAGTTCGCCGTCGGGATCGCCCATGCCGCAGGCTGATTCGCCGCCGAGCTCCGCTTCGAGCTCCTCGGGATCGGCGCCTTCCTCGAGTTTGCGCACGACCTCCTCCATCTCGCCATCGATCTTTTCGCCGGTCAGTTCGGACATGCGGCGCATCATGCGGGCCATCGCGCGGGGATCGTTTTCGTCCACGTGGGCAAACTCGCTTTCCATGGCGGACATCGCGGCCTCCATGCGCGCCTCCTCGGCGGAATCGATCGCATCGGTGCCACCGGAAGCAGGCGGCGGGTCGTCGGATTTTCCACCGCTGGTGATCGCGAAGGCCGACACGATCTTCTGCATGCGAAACGCGGGATTGTCGGGGCACTTCGGGATCGTCTGCCCCTGCGCCAGCGTCTTCGCGTAGAACTGGTAGATCGTGTGATTATCCGGACAGTAATACTCGTAGATCGGCATATGGACGCCCGCGAATTAGGCAGGCGGACGCTTTTTGGCAAGTTGGTGACCGTGCTGCACGATCGGCTTGCCCTTCTGGTTGAGCCGGTCGAGCACGCTGGCGAGGCGGCGGCGCTTCTCGTCGTCGGCGGCAAACATCTCGAGCTGTTGCGGGCCGTCTTCGACGCCGGAAAACTTCACGCTGATGAGCCGCAGCGGGAGGCGTTTTCGCCAGGCCTTCTTCAGGAGCGGCGCGATGAACGGATAAAACGGCGCCTCGAGGTCGGTGCCGGTTTCGAGGCTGTGCGCGTGCGACTCGTGCGTGAAATCTGGATACCTCACTTTCACCGTGATCGTGCGGACGCGTTTCCCGTCTTCACGGATTTTCGGGAGCAATTCGTCCACCATGCCTTTCGCGATCCGCTCGATAGTGGCGAAATCGCTGATGTCGCGGCCAAACGTCTCCTGCTGCGAGTAGCTTTTCGCGTCTTCGCGCTCGACGTGCACGGTGCGGTCGTCGCGTCCGAGCGACTGGTCGAGCATGTCGCGCCAGCCGGAGCCGAAGATCGCCCGCAACTCGTCTTCGCTACGCACGCGCAGGTCGCCGATCATGCGGAGGCCGTGACGCTCGCGGAGGATCGTCTCGGTCTTCTCGCCGACGCCGGGAAGTTTGCCGATCGAAAGCGGTGCAAGAAACTCCGCCTCGGTGCCGGGCGGCACGACGACGAAGCCGCGCGGCTTCCGGAGTTTCGAGGCGATCTGCGAGACGAGTTTGTTGGACGCGATGCCGATGGAGACGGGAATTTGCAGGACGTCCCAGATCTTGGTCTGCAGCGCGCGCATCTTCGCCTCGACCTCCTTGATCGTCGCAAAACCGCACGGGCCGAGATCGAGATAACCTTCGTCGATCGAGTTGCGCTGCACGAGCGGGGTCACGGTCTCGCAGAGGTCGAACATCTGTTTCGAGACTTTGCCGTAAAGGCCCGACGTGTGCGGCAACAGAATCAAGTCGGGGCACACCCGCAGCGCCCGTTGCGTCGGCATCGGCGTATAAACGCCCGCCGCCCTCGCCTCGTAACTCGCGGAGGAAATGATGCCGCGCTGGCGACCGCCGACCGCGCATTTGGTGCCGCGCAGATCCGGACGCAGCGCCAGCTCGCACGACACGAAAAACGCATCGGCATCGAGGTGGACGATCGTGGGCGGCGGCAGGGACGGCACACGCCCGATCACAACGCTCCGCCTCAAAAAGCGGAGCGGAAAATGCGGGAGTGCGCACACGCGCGGCGCGACTCCCGGAAATCGGCCGACTTACGACTTACAACTGAAACCGTCCGTCGCGGCACTGCAGCGCGAGTTCGGCCAGACGTTCGGCGTTGGCGCGCACGGAGCAGACGACCAGTTGCTCGCTCTCCCACACGGCGACGCACACATGATCAGGTTGCTTCGCTTTGGAGGGCATGAAGACGAGCACGGCGTTGTCTCCGTCGTTCACGCGCACGACTGAATTCCAGCCGCGGCGTTCCATCATCGCGGTGGCCCGCGCGAACGCCGCTTCGCGCGCTCCGGCCTGGGCCTGGCGCACATCGTAAACCCCCACGCTCACGCTGCGGACGGAGCGGCACGCGACGCGCGCTTCTTCGGGCACCTCGTCGATGAAGGACAGGATCGCCCGCGCAGTCGTCAGCGCGATCGGACCGAGCGTCACCTGCACGCGCGCCGAGGTTTTCGTTTCGAGGCTATCGACGATCTCGCGGCGCAGCGCGTTGGCGTCGCCGGAGAGTCGCACTGCCTGCGCGATCGACACGCCAAGGCAAAGCATCACGACGAAGAAACTGCCGAGAATCCACGGCCAGATCCGGCGACGGCGGACGACGGGCGGAGTCGGTTGAGACGAAGGCGAGTTCATGGCGCGAGGGAATCGAGGGTGGCGTGGCGGGAGTGAGGGAAATGAAGCGCGCGAAGCGGAGTGCGCTCAGACGCCCTTGCCTTTCGCGCCGAGTTTCAGGTCGGCGAGCGGTTCGATGTTCAGGCGCTTGCCGAGCAAGGCGATCTGCTCGGGGTTGATGCTGCCGACGACGTTGACCAACACGGCCTGTTTGTTCGCGCCGTCGAGCACGGTCACGAGCACGCCTTCGATCGCGTCGCCCTTAAGGAGCGTGAATACCGCGACATCGGCCGACGTGTCGGCGTCTTTCGCGACCACCACCTGCGTCCAGCCCTTCGATTCGAGCTGGCTGCGCAGATCGACGACGCGCTTCGTGAGATCGGTGCCGGCGTCCTTGTAGCCGACAACGTTCACGCGCACGTGCTTCAACTGGCGGATGAGCGCCGCGGCTTCGGCGTCGTCCTTTTCGGCGAATTTCGAGGCGAAATTCAGGAGTGAGGTCGGCACGTTGACTTCGACGAACTGGCAACCCTCGACGGGTTGAAACTTTCCGAGATCGACGTAGCCCGGCTCGGCGGCGCGAGCGGACCAGGTGGCGAGGACGAGCGTGGCGGAAACAGCGGCGAGGCGAACAAAGCGGTTCATGGCGGGAGTTGTTTTGAGGTTGAGTGTGTCGGAGAGGCCCGACTCCCCCAACACACGCGGACGCGCCGGAAAGTTGCAGACGCAAGCGAGATTCTTCGACCCGGCTGCTTTGCTTCGACTTGCGCACCCGCGGGGCACCGCTCAGCCTCGCGGCTTTATGGGACGTCAATGGCTCCACGCGAAACGAGCGATCGTTAACCTCAAGAAAGGTCAGCTGGTCGGCAAACTGGTGAAGGAAATCACCGTCGCCGCTAAACTCGGAGGCCCCGACCCCGATGCCAACGCCCGTCTCTACGCCGTCCTCGAAAAAGCCAAGAAAGCCAGCGTCACGCGCGAAGCGATCGAGCGCGCCATCGCCAAAGGCGCCGGCACCGGCGGCGACAAATCCTCGATGGAGCACGTGGTGTTCGAAGGTTACGCGCCGCACAAGGTGCCGGTGATCGTCGAAGTCTACACCGACAACCACCAGCGCACCGCGCCGGAGATTCGCGTGCTCTTCAAGAAGGGCGTCCTCGGCGCCGCGGGCAGCAACAAGTTTCTCTTCGATCACGTCGGCCTCGTGGAAGCGCACCACACCGATGCGAATACGGACCTCGAGGCGGCCGCCATCGAGGCCGGAGCCAACGATTTCGAGACGCTCACCCACGCGCAAAACGACGACATCCCCGAAGGCCACGCCGGCGCGCGCTTCATCACCGAGCGCACCGCGGTGCACGCCGTCTCGACGTGGCTGAAGCAAAACGGCTGGTCGGTCGTCACGAGCGAAATCGGCTATCTCGCGAAGAACTATCCCGAGCTCGACGATACCGCCCGCGCCGAAGTCGGCGAATTCCTGCAAGCGCTCGAAGACCACGACGACGTGCAACGCGTCTGGGCGGCGGTGCGCTAAGCGCGCGGGCGCGCGCTGTGCGAGTTGAGAGTTGAGAGCTAACTGGAGCCGCAGCGCCCTCGCCGCGGCGGATCGGAAAAACGCGACGAGGGCGTCGCGTCCCCAGTCTCGTGCACGAGCTGCGAGCTGAAAGTCGGGCTTCGGTGCTTCCGCGATCCCGTTCCTAACCTGATTCCCTGATTTCCAGATTCATCATCTCCGGATCGGAAATAGGCACGTCGGCCGTGCTCGTGCTCGATTTCGGCGTTCTGTTTCGCGCCCGCTTCCTTCGCTTAAGCGATCACGAGTAAGAGCACGATCACGCGCACGGGAAGTCCTGCCTCAGGTGGGGGCTGATGTCCTGCTATGCGAGTTGAGAGCTGAGAGTTGAGAGCTAACTGGAGCGGCGGCACCCTCGCCGCGGCGGATCGGAAAAACGCGACGAGGGCGTCGCGTCCCCAGTCCCGTGCACGAGCTGCGAGTTGAGAGTCGGGCTTCGGTGCTTCCGCGATCCCGTTCCTAACCTGATTTCCTGATTTCCAGATTCATCATCTCCGCGTCTCCCATCTTCCGCGCTTTCGCGATTCCGGGTTCCGGTCTTTCCCCTTTCAACCCTCACCTGCGCGGGAGCAGGCCGCGCTCCCTCAGGCTAGTTCCGCGCTGGGATTGATTCGGAGCGAGAGGCCGCTGTCGCGATCGACGCCGGTCGTGTCGGCCCACGCGGCAAAGGCGATCATGCCGGCGTTGTCGCCGGTGTGCTTCGGCTGCGCCGCGAAAAACGGCACACGCAGCCGCTGCGCTTCGCGTTCGAGCGCGGCGCGCAGCGTGCGGTTGTTCGCCACTCCTCCGGAAACGCCGAGGCTGCGATAGCGTCCTTCGCCGAGTCGCGCGGCCGCGCGCGTTTTTCGAATCAACGCGTCAATCACGGCCTGCTGATAGCTCGCGCACAGATCGGCCATGCGCGCCTGCACGTCGTCGGGCGTCATCTTCTCGATGAGATAACGGAGGCTCGTCTTGAGACCGGAGAAACTGAAATCGAGTTCGTCGCGCGGACCGAGACCGCGGGGAAAATCGAACGCATCGGGCCGGCCGTTTGCGGCGTTTTTCTCGATCAGAGGACCGCCCGGATAGCCGAGCCCGAGCAGCTTCGCGCCCTTGTCGAGCGCCTCGCCGGCGGCGTCGTCACGCGTTGTAGAGAGAATCTGGATACGCCGGTCGGCTTCGAGGGAAAACAGGATCGTGTTGCCGCCCGAAACAACGAGTCCGAGATGCGGCAGCAACTCCGCGATACGACGCTCGAAATCAGCCGGCGCCCCGGCGTGAAGCGCAATGAACGGCGACCATGCGTGGCCGCGCAGGTGATTCACGCCCACGACCGGCACGCCGCGGGCGAGCGAAACGGATTTCGCGGCGGCCACGCCGATGGCGAGACAGGCCGCAAGTCCCGGACCGTTGGTCACCGCGACGTGCGTGAGCGCATCGAAGCCCGGCTCGGTGCGCACGCGTTCGAGCAGCGGACCGAACTGCCGGAGATGCTCGCGCGTGGCCAGGTCGGGCACGACACCGCCGTGTTTCTCGTGCAGCGCCATCTGGCTGTGAATCCACTCGGCCGAGAGGCCGCGCGCGGGATCGAAGAGCGCGACAGCCGTTTCGTCGCAGGAACTTTCGAGCGCGAGAATCATTGAATCGAACGACGCGGACCGGCGGCGACTTTGCGCGTCTCCAAAATCCGGATACCCGTGAGCACGTCGAGTGCGGCCTGCAGCTGGCGGTCGGGAATCGGCGTGAAGCCGAAGCGCTCCTTGAACTCGACCGGATCGGTGATGTCCGCGCGCGTCTGCTGCACGCGAATCTTGCTGTCCTCCTCCGCCGAGAGGACGAGTTCCACCTGCGGCTCGATGCCCTTGGCGTGGATGCTGGTGCCGCTCGGCGTGTAGTAGCGTGCGGTGGTGAGCCGCAGGCCCTGTTTGCCGGGCAGGTCGAAGATCGATTGCACGGAGCCTTTGCCGAAGGATTTCTCGCCGATGACGATCGCACGGCCGGTGTCTTTCAGCGCGCCCGTGACGACTTCGGCCGCGCTCGCGGTGCTGCCGTTGATCAGGATCGCGATCGGCAGGCGCAGCGGCGGTCCGCGCGTTTCGGAAAGATATTCCTCGCGGTCCTTGGGTGTGCGGCCCTGCGTCGAAACGATCAGTTCGCCGCGACCGAAAAACGGTTCCGCGACTTCGACCGCGGCCTCGAGCAGACCGCCGGGATTGTTGCGCAGATCGAGCACCAGCGCCTGCATCCCCTGCTCCAGCAGCGAGTCGATCGCGTCGTGAAAATCGTCGGCGGTGTGATCGGAAAATTCGGTGATCTGCACGTAGCCGACGCCGCCCGACAGCAGCTGCGGCGCACGCACGCTCTGGAGCTGAATCTTCTCGCGCGTGAGGGCGAACGTGAGCGACTGCTGCGTCGAGGGACGCAGAAAACCCACCAGCACGGACGTGCCCGGGCGTCCGCGGAGTCGCTCGGTGATCGAGCTCAGCGTGAAATCCTTTTCGAGCGGGCGACCATCGATCGACTGAATTTCGTCGCCGCGCTGAACCCCCGCGCGCTCGGCCGGCGAGTTGGCGATCGGCGCGATGACGCGCGCGCGGCCGTTGCGCAGTTCGACCTGGATGCCGATGCCCGTGAAATCGCCGCTCAAGTCTTCCTGCAGTTGGGCGTAGTCCTTCGCCTCGAGATATTCGGAGTGCGCGTCGAGCGATTCGACGAGCCCGTGCACCGCGGTCTTGGAAAGCGAGTCGAAGGAGACCGCGTCGGCGTCGACGTAGTTTTCGTTCACGAGCTTCACGACATCGCGCACGAAATCCATCGAGCGGCTGAGATCGCGCGACGGCCACCACCCCCACGCGAGCGCCAGGCGCCCGGCGCCGAGCGCGAGGCCGAAGCCCAGCACCACACCGGCGACGAGGATGAGAATCCGTTTGAACATGCCGCCGACTGTGGGCATCCGCTTCGTTTTGTAAATGGGTTCGTCCTCCGACCACGACACTGCGCCGTCCGCTGCTTTTCTCGCGGCGTTTCGCGCGCGCGCCGGTGATGCAGGACGCCTGCGTTTCGACGACTTCATGCGGCTCGCGTTGTTTGCGCCGCAGGTCGGCTACTACACGCAGGCGCGCACGCGCGTGGGCTACGCAAGAGGCACGGATTTCTACACCGCGAGCACGAGCGGCGCGGTGTTTGGCGAGATGGTCGCGGCCGCCTGCGTGAACCTGCTGGGCGACAGGCCGGCGGGCGAATTCACATTTGTCGAAATCGGCGCGGAGCCCGGCCGCAGCGTGTTACGCGACGTGCAGCATCCCTTCGCGGCGACGCGCGAGATCCGGCTCGGCGACGCGCACGCGTTAAGCGGACGGTGCGTCGTTTTCTCCAATGAGCTTTTCGACGCGCAACCCGTGCGCCGCTGTCGAAGAGACGGCGGCCAATGGTGCGAGTCGTTTGTCGCGGAAGGCGCGGCGGGACTCGCGGAGACGTTTGTTCCGATCGCGGCCGACGATCCACTGCTCGCGATGCTGCCGCGCGAAGCGCCCGACGGCTACGTGATCGACGCTCCGCTCGCGGCGGCGGAGTTGTTGCGCGAGCTCGTCGCCCCGAACTGGGAGGGCGTTTTCGTCGCCTTCGACTACGGGAAAGCGTGGGAGGAACTCGCCACTGCCACGCCCGCGGGAACGGCGCGCGCGTATTTTCGGCATACGCAGTCGAACGATCTTCTCGCCCGCCCCGGCCAGCAGGACCTGACGGCGCATGTGTGCTGGGACTGGCTCGAAGCCGAGCTCGTGTGCGCGGGATTCGCCGGCACGCAAGTCGAACGCCAGGAAACATTTTTCGTGCGTCGCTCCGCCGCGTGGATCGAGCGGGCGCTCACAGCCGATGCCGCGCGTTTCAGCCAGACGAAGCTCTCCATCGCCCAGCTCTTGCACCCCGCGCACCTCGGCCAGAAGTTCCAGGTTCTGCATGGGCGACGCCTGCGCTGACGCAGAGTGCACAACGCGACAAAATTGCCCTTGCTTCGCTTGAGGCCCGCCCTTTACTCCCGACCCTTTAACCAACTCGAAACCACCATGGCCCGAATCTGTGCAATCACCGGTCGTCGTCCCGTTAAGGGCTCGATCATCAACCGCAAAGGTCAGTCGAAGAAGAGCGGCGGCATCGGCACGCACGTGACCAGCATCACGAAGCGCAAATTCCGTCCCAACTTGCAGCGCATCAAGGTGAAGCTGCCCAACGGCGGCACCAAGCGCATGCTCGTCTCCGTCAAGGCCCTCAAGGCCGGTCTGGTGACGAAGGCCTGAGTTGATTTAGGAGTTTTCCTTGATCCCCCGACCCGCGGTTTACGCCGCGGGTTTTTTGTGCCCGCAGACCGCCACAAATTGGCTTTTGCCCCGTGCGTTCGGATGGACAAGCTTTCGGCTTCCATGGACGCCACCGTCCCCTCCTCAGCCGTCGCTGATCACATCACGCAAAAGGTAGAGGCCGAACTCACCCGGCAGCTCTACCGCTCGGCGGGTTTTGGGCTGTTTTCCAACATCGTCCTGGGTCTGCTGGTCGTGGCGGGCACGACACGGTTTCCCGATGAACCTCTGGCCATACACCTCGCGTGGCTGGCGGCGTTCGTCGTCGTGATGGTGGTCCGCTGGTGGCTGCATGTGAGCTTCTTTCGACATGCGCCCGCGATCGCCGAGCTCGGCTGGTGGCGTCAAGCGTTTCTTATCGGGGTGAATGTTTCCGGCCTCGTCTGGGGCGCCGCCGCGTGGCTCTTTTTCCATCCCGGCGACGACGTGGGGCAACTGCTGCTGACGATGATCCTCGTCGGCATCAACGCCGGCGCGACCCGAACGCTCGCCTCGGTGCCTGTCGCGCATCGAATCTATCTGGCGGTCACGCTCCTGCCGCTAATGGTCCGCTTCCTCATGCCTGCGGTCGACGGTGGGTGGCTTGTCGCGCTGATGACGTTCACCTACGCCCTCTTTCTGCTCAACTCGGCCCGCTTGCAATATGCCGACATGCGACGCGTCTGGCACCTCGCGTTTGAAAACGAGGAGCTCGTTGAAAATCTCCGCGAGTCCAAGCGTCGTGCCGAGGCTGCCAATCAGGCGAAGAGCGATTTTCTCGCTGCGATGAGCCACGAGATTCGCACGCCGATGAACGGCATCATCGGCATGCTCCAAATTCTGCGCGACTCTCCGCTCAGCCCCGAGCAGCGCACGCAGGTCAACGTCGCGGCGAGCTCCGCGGATACCCTGCTGCGACTGCTGAACGACATCCTGGATTTTTCCAAGATCGAGAGCGGCAAACTCGAGTTCGAAGCGATCTCATGTTCGCCCGCCGCCGTCGTCGAGGAAGCGATGGCCGTGCTGCGCAACCGCGCCGCGAGCAAAGGGCTCTCGCTCACCGTAGAACTCGCGTCCGACCTGCCCCGCTCGATCGTCACCGATCCCGGGCGGCTCAAACAGGTGCTGCTCAACCTCGCCGGCAACGCGATCAAGTTCACCGAGCGCGGCTCGGTCGTGATCCGCGTGAGCGTCGTGCAGCGGACCGAGGATACCGCTCGCCTGCGCTTCGCGGTGAAAGACACGGGCATCGGCCTCACGCCGGAAGCGAAGGAGCGATTGTTCCAGGCGTTCACGCAAGGCGACGCCTCGACGAGCCGGCGCTTCGGCGGCACGGGACTCGGCCTGGCGATTTCGCAGCGGCTCGTGCAACAGATGGGCGGACGCATTTCCGTGGAAAGCGAAGCGGGCGTGGGGTCGGAATTTTCCTTCGAGCTCGTCTTCCCGCTCGACACCGCCGCGATCGCGAACTCCGAGGTCGCATCCTCCGTTCTCGCGCCTCACCGGCGCGGCATCCGCGTGCTCATCGTCGAAGATGACCGCGTCGATCAACAAACGCTCGAGTTGCTGCTCTCGCGCCTCGGTTTCGAAACCGTCGTGGTGAACAATGGCGCTTCCGCCGTCATGGCCGCCGTCGAATCGCGCTGGGATGCCGTGCTCATGGATTGCCAGTTGCCCGGCATGGATGGCTTCGAGGCGACCCGCCGCATCCGCCAGATCGTCGGCGAAACCAAGCTCCCGATCGTCGGACTCACCGCGCACGCTCGCGCCAAGGACCGCGCCGCATGCGCCGCCGCAGGGATGAACGATCTTTTGCGCAAACCCGTGCAGGAGGACGCGCTGCGCGAGGCGCTGAATAAATGGATTCGCGTGGCGCGCTGAGCGCGGCGTGATTCGCGTATCCATAAACTGGCGACACGACGTTTTCCTCGCCCGCCGGAGCCGGTCGGTCCACGCTGCCTCTCTTCGTTCCATGACGTCTGCTCCGTCCGCTGCTCCTCTCACTTCGCATGCTCCGTTTGCCGCTGGAGCCGATTTCGCTTTCGGTCCTGGCGCTCCTGCCGAAATCAAAAACGGCGCCACCTCTGCGTCTTTCGATTTCTGGGTTGGGTGCCGTCACGCGCCGAACACGCCGTGGGGCCTGCTGCCGTTTTATCGCGCGGACGCGGGACGTCCCGAGCCGCTTGTGAAAGGTCGCTACGGACGTTTCCTCGGATGGTCCGGCGATAAGTGGATGATCGGTCCGCTGGTCTTCAAGCTGTGCACGCCGTTCGATCCCGCGCCGGCGGTCGCGGATGACGAACGTTTCCTCCACGCGCCGGTGCTCTGCGGTTATCTCGAATACGATAACACGCACAGCGACGATCATGTGGAGCTCATCTTCGGACTCGGCGGCGCGTTTCAACCGCTCGACGCAGACGGCGCAGCTGGATTCGCGCATGCGTCGGGTTTCGCGATCGCGACACCAGCCGTGGAATCCGCGCGTCTTTGTCGTGACCTTTCGGCAATCGGCGCCGGTCCGGAGCCCGCGGGCTTGATTCACTTCGCCGTCGCGCCTCGCACGAAGGACGTCCGCCCGCTCGTGGTCGCGTTTCACCACTCCGCGTATCACTACGCGACCCTCTTCCCCACTTTGGGAGCCGCGGTGAGCTACGGGCTCGCCGAGCACGCGCGCTATCTCACGATTTCCGAGGCGCGCGATGCCGAGTTCATGCGCAGTCCGCTGCTGCTCGCCGCGCGCACGACCGCCGCAAACGAAATCCGCCAGTGGCTCGCTTCGACGGCGCGCAAAGTGGGCGAAGCCCCGCTCGATCTGGCGCCGATGCGCGCCCTGCACGCGGCCGTGGTAAACGCGGGCCGCGCCTGATCGCGCGGCACCGCGATCAGAAGAACATCGCTTCGCTCAGCGCCGCTTCCGGCGACAGCAGACTCGCGCCCGCGGCGAGCTCCGTCTTTCCGTGACCGAAGTCCGCTTCGAGCGTGGCGTGTTTCGCGGCGAGATCGCCGTGCCACCGGAAGAACTTGTCGGAGGTCGCATAGGACAGCTCGATCGCAAGGTGGCGAGCTTCTCCCGCTTCGAGTTTCCAGTCGAGGCAACCGCCGGTCGGCCCGCAATCGCTCAAACGACGACGCAGCCAGGCGAGCAACACGCGCCCCTCGGCGGCGAGCTCCGGTCCGTGCGCCACGCGCACTGCTTTCAGGCCCTCGGTGAGCCGCGGCATTTCGTAGCGAGCAAGGAACTGGCCGACGGTCTGGCGCACGGGCAGCAATCGCGAGTAAACGAGATCGCGCAACGAGTTCGGATTGGGCCACGGATACGTGAGCGCATCGTCAGGCGAGACCGAGCTGTCGATAAGCACCCGACGCGCACGGCTCAGGAGATAACGATAATCCGCGAGCCGGCTGCTCGTGGAGAAACCGTGGGCCCAATAATACAGCGGCAGATCCGCCGACAGACACGTGGACACCTGGCTCTCCAGATACGGACGCGCCGCCATCGGATAGCTCAGCAGCACGAACTCGACGCAGCGTTTGTCCGATTTCGATTTTCCAAGGAAACACTCGCCGTAAACCTTGGCGCGCATGTCCGGCGCATCGACTTCGCTGAAGCGGGGGCACAGCACCACCACCCGGCTCGGATAACGGCGCGAGAAACGCACCGTCGTCTCGAACTGACGCAGCGCATCTTCCGGCGTGCAGCGGCTGCCGAGGTGGAGCACGAAGTTGACCTGTGTGGCCGTGACATCGTCGGCACCGGGCGCCGCCGAGCCGCGCGCCGCAGCATCGAGCCACATGTCAGCAAGGCCGCGGGCGATGCCGCTCACGGGCACTTCAATCCCGGGGAGGGCGTTGAAAATCGCGGGCATGATCTTTCCTCAGGGCTGGCGCCACGCGCGACCGGTAGCGAGCAACGCGTCGGCGTTGGCCGGTCCCCACGAACCTGCCGCGTAGGTGTCCATGCCGTCGCGGCCGACGCTCTTCCAGTAGTCGAGCACCGGCGTGTAGAGCTTCCACGACGTTTCCGCTTCGTCGCCGCGGATGAACAGCGTGCCGTCGCCAATCATCGCATCGAGGACGAGGCGTTCATACGCTTCCGGCGTGTTGGAGCCGAAAGTCGTCGCGTAGCGGAAGTTCATTTTCACCGGCTGCGTGCGGGTTTCGAGACCGGGGATCTTCGTGTTGAGAATCAGGCTGAGACCTTCGTCGGGCTGGATCTGGAACGACAGCGTGTTGGCCGCGAGATCGAAGCGACCACCGTCGGCAAACAGCGTGCCCGGCGGACGGCGGAACGTGATCGCGATTTCCGAGACACGCCGCGCCATGCGCTTGCCCGAGCGGAGGTAGAACGGCACGCCCTGCCACCGCCAGTTGTTGATCGAGAGACGGATCGCCGCGTAAGTCTCGGTCGCGGAGTTGGGCGCAATGCCCTCTTCCTCGAGATAACCTTTCACGTTTTTGCCGCCCAACATGCCCGCGGCGTATTGCGCGCGCGCCACGTCGCCGCCGGGACCGGTGACGAGCGGCTGGATGGCCTTGAGCACTTTGACTTTTTCGTCGCGCACCGCTTCGGCGTCGAGCGACACCGGCGGCTCCATCGCGGTGAGCGCGAGGAGCTGCATCGTGTGATTTTGAATCATGTCGCGCAGTGCACCGCTCTGCTCGTAGTAGCCGCCGCGGGAGCCGACACCGACTTCCTCGGCCACCGTGATCTGCACGCTGTCGATGAAGTTGCGGTTCCAGAGCGGTTCGAAAATCGAGTTCGCGAAACGCTGCACCAACAGGTCCTGCACCGTCTCTTTGCCGAGGTAGTGGTCGATGCGGTAAACCTGATGCTCCTCGAACACGGAGCGGATGGTGGCGTTGAGCGCCTGCGCGGAGGCGAGGTCTTTGCCGAAGGGTTTTTCGATGATGACCTTCGCGTGATGCGGCTGGCCGAGATACTTGCCCGCGAGTCCACTCGCGCCGAGGTTCTGGAGAATCGGCGCAAACACCGACGGCGGCGTCGAAATGTAGAACAGCACCTGCAGCTCGCGGCCGAGTTTCTTCTCGATCGCGGTGATGTGCTGCGCGAGACGGTCAAACGCCTCCTTCTCGTCATACGCGCCGGCCACGTAGCTCGTGTGCGCGGCGATGCGCGACCACACGTCGGCCTCGAGTTCGCGGCGCGAAAACTCCTTGATCGCGTCCGCCGCGAGCGTGCGGAACTCGTCGTCCGGGATCGGTTTTCGGCCGTAGCCCACGAGGAAAAAGTCCGCGGGCAGGAGCCCGTCGACACCGAGATTGTAAACCGCCGGAATCAGCTTGCGCGCCGTCAGGTCGCCGGAGGCGCCAAAGATCACGACCACCGTCGGCGGAGCGCCGCGGTGTTTGCTGAGTCCATGCAGGAAGGGATGGCGATGTGTGTCGGCCATGGAAATGAAGAGGGTGCGTTTACCAGCGCTCGGCTGACAAGCGACAATTAGACCAAACGTGTCACAAGCGGTTGCGCTGTCGAAGTCGGACCTACCCGCGGTAGTGTTTGGAAAAAAGCGGGATATTGGCGAAATGCAAAACGCCCGGCTCCCGCCCATCCGCGAGCTCGATCTCGACGACGTCGAAACGAAACGTGCTCGGCTTCGGCGAAAGCGCCCGCAGATACGCCTGAATCGCGCGGCGCATCACGCGCTTTTTTCGTTCGTTCACCGCGTAGTAGCCGGGCACGAGCGCGCCGGCCGCCCGGGCCTTGACCTCCACGAACACGAGCACGTCACCGTCGCGACACACGAGGTCGATCTCCTCGCGGCGGTCGCGCGGATTGCGCCAGTTGCGCGCGACGATCGTGTATCCAAGTTTTCGATGCAGCCACTCCGCCGCGCGACGCTCGCCCTGCTCACCCGCGGATCCGCCGGTGAACCATCGCCTGCACGCGAGAAGGAGTCGTCGCCACATGAGTCGCCGGAAGCGCCCGGCTGCTTTGTCATTGCGACACCCGGAGGCGGGTGACAATTCCAGAGCACCGTTCCCGCTCCAACTCCTGTCTGCCATGGCCCTCCCCAATCTCGCCGGCACCCTGCGGCGTTCCCTGCTGATCAAGATCATCTCGAAGCCTGCCCCGAGCCGTGAGGACGTCAGTTCGGTCATCGAGCTCACCGCTTCCAAAGTCGTCGAGGCACTCCAGGCGCAGTCGATGACGCTCTACCTGGTCGAGGGTAATGAGATCGCTTTCCGCCACGTTTACTACTCTCCCACCCTCTGGGCGCAGGAGCCGGCGCTCGAACAACGTCTTCAGGACACCGCCGAGAAACTCCTCGCTCTGCGCCTGCCGCTCGGGAAGGGCGTCGTCGGCAAAGTCATCTCCAGCGGCGAACCCGTTTTCTTCCGCAACACGGAGACGCAGGCGCCGTTCATGAGTTCGTTGACTCACACGACGGGCTTCGAGGTTCGCTCGATGCTCACCGTGCCGCTCAAGACCAACGTCGTCATCGGTGCGATTCAGGTGCTCAACAAGGAACTGCACGCGGGCACCGGCGGCGAGTTCACCGACCACGACCTCACTCTCCTCCAGGAAGTCGCCGAGTATTCCGCCGCGCTGCTCCAGCGCATGATCGATCCGCGCTCGCAACTGAGCGCCGACGACACCGCCAAGTTCATCGCGCGTCTCACCGATCTGCCGCTCGTCACCAACGCCGACGAACTCGAGATCGACGACAAACTCATCGAGGTCACCGGCGACGCGATCATCCGCCGCGAAGGCGTTTTTCCTCACAAGCGCATCTCGCCCAGTGCCGTCGCAGTGCTGATGACGAACCCGCTCGATTACGCGAAGCGCGAGGCCTTCTCCCAGGCCACCGAGCTCGCGATCGACGAGGTCCGCGTGGTCTCGGCCACGTTGTTCGACGCGCTGCTGAAACGTTTCTTCAAGGAGAACAAAACCGCCAGCGCCGCGGTGTCCGACGATGTCGACATCAGCTCGGTCGCTGAAGTCATCAGCACGGCCTACTCGCCGGACGGCGGCGCCGAAGTGAGCGCGGCCGATCTCGAGAGCGAAGAATCCGCGCCGATCATCCAGCTCACGAATCGCATCATCGAAGACGCCTACGTCTCCGGCGCGTCCGACATCCACATCGAGCCGATGGAAAAGGACCTGCTCGTGCGCTACCGCATCGACGGCCTTTGCCAGGAAAAACTCCGCCTGCCCAAGCAGGTCACCAACGCCCTGGTCACGCGCCTCAAGATCATGTGCAACCTCGACATCGCCGAACGCCGGCTGCCGCAGGACGGGCGCATCGTTTTCAAGAAATACACCAAGAAAAACATCGATATCGACCTGCGCGTCGCCACCGGCCCGATGAATCATGGCGAGAAGGTCGTGATGCGTATTCTCGATAAACAGAAGACCACGCTGCCGCTGCCCGCGCTCGGTTTCTCCGAGGAAAATCTCGCCAAATACCGCGAGTGCATCCGCCAGCCCTACGGCATGATTCTGCACTGCGGTCCCACCGGCTCGGGCAAGTCGATGACGCTCTACTCGGCGCTGTCGGAAGTGAACACGCCCGACGTCAACATCCAGACCGCCGAAGATCCGATCGAATACACCCTGCCCGGCCTTAATCAGATGCAGATGAACCGGCAGATCGGGCTCACCTTTGCCCGCGCGCTTCGCTGCTACCTGCGTATGGACCCCGATGTGATTCTCGTCGGCGAAATCCGCGACGAGGAAACCGCCGGCATCGCCGTCGAAGCCGCACTCACCGGTCACTTGCTCGTCTCCACGCTCCACACCAACGACGCGCCCTCCACCGTCGCGCGTCTCAGCGAGATGGGCATCGAGCCCTTCAACATTTCCGCTTCGCTCGTTTGCGTTTGCGCGCAGCGCCTCCTCCGCCGCGTCTGCAAAACCTGCAAAGTCCCCTACGAACCGCAGGGCCGCGAAAAAGAGATTTTGGAAAAAGCGCTCGGCTGGAGCGGCCAGATCTTCAAGGCCTCCGCGCAAGGTTGCCCCGCCTGCAGCGGCACCGGCTACAAAGGCCGCATCGGTATCCACGAACTCATGACCAACAGCGAGGAGCTCACCGAGGCCATCAACAAGGAAGTCGAAGTCGCCGAGTTGAAACGCGTCGCCATGAAAAACGGCATGAAGACGCTGCACCAGGATTCGATGCTCAAAGTCCGCCAAGGCCACACCACGATCGAAGAAGCCCTGGCCAACGTCCCGCCGGATTTGATTCTGTAACACGGCGCAGGTGGAGCCCGACGTCCTCGTCGGGCTAAACCCGTTGTGCCAGCCCAACAAACCCGCCGAGGACGGCGGGTTCCACCTCGCGCCCAAGTCCGTTTCATGTCGGGACAAGGTCCGCACCAAGTCGAGCGATGGTCCGAACATGGTCGGGACAAAGTGGTGCATTCGGAGAAACGCGACGAGGGCGTCGCGTCCCCCTTTCCCCGTTTCCGCGAGCAACGCCTTTTTCCGTGTTTCCGTGATCCCGGTTCGAACCTGATTTCCTGATTTCCAGATGAATCAGTCCCGGATCCGGTGGAACCCGATGTTCTGCGACGCGAGTCGAGAGTTGGGAGCCGACTGGAGCCGCGGCGCCCTCACCGCGGCCGTTCGGCTTACGATGCCGCCTGCTGCGGCTCGGTCGGAACCGCTTCGTCGACAGCAGCGGGCTCCGCTTGCACCGGCTCCGTTTGCGTAGCGTCGGCTTGCGTAGCCTCAGCCTGCGGCGTCTCGGAATTTTGCTCTGCCGTCGGAGCGGGCGCGGCTTCCTCGGCTTTCTTCTTCGGGCCGCCGACGAGCAGGTCGAGCTTGCCCTGGATGTTCACGAAAAACGCCTCGTCGAGCGTGCCGACGGGCACTTCGAACACCTGACGCGTCTTCGCGTGCTCCAGGATCTGGCGCTCGCCGTCCGCGGTCAGGCCGCGTGGCTTCAGCACTTTCTTGCGCTCCAACATCAGCGCGAGGAATTGCAGCATCGGCACGTTGTCCTCGCTCGGTTCGTTGAGCGGATCGGCCAGCGTGAGGAAGAGATTTTCCGCGGTGAGCTTCAGCGCGCGGCCGGAGTTCTCCTCGGCGCGTCGCGGCTTGAACTCCGACACCCAGCGGCAAAACACGAACTCAGGCCGCTGATAGTTGGCCTCTTCCGCCGCAAACATATCGTGCCGCGCGGGTTCTCCATTCGCCTCGCGCACCAGAAACGACACCACGCGGTCGCCCTCGGCGAACGCGGTGCCCGTGAGCCGGCAGCTTTTGGCGATGGGATGAAGCGTCAGTTCCATTGGTTCGTGTTTAGCTCCCGAAAACTCGAACGCTAGCCAAATTCCCGGGCGCCTCGCGAAAGCCTTCTGCCCTCCCCGCAACGCCTCCGCCCGATCACCAGCGCGGCCTCGTGCGGCGCATTCTCCTGATTTTCAAAAGCAACGGAAATGCGGCGAAATTATCGGTTGATTCGGCCGCCTGATGTGTTCACTTGAACACTATGCCTCCCGAGCCGCTCACCGATCGCCAGCAGGAAGTGTTGGAGTTCATCCAGTCACATCATCGGAAGCACGGCGTCTCGCCCTCGCTGCGCGAAATCCAGGCGCACTTCGGGCTCGCGAGTCCGTTCGGCGTAAAACGTCACGTCGACGCGCTCACGGCCAAAGGCGCACTGCACCGGCTCGACGGCAAAGCGCGCGGCCTCCTCCCCGCCGGCCAAGCTCAACGCGCCGCGCTCATCGACATCCCGCTTTACGGCACGATTCCCGCCGGCCTGCCGGTCGACGCCGAGCAGCAGCCCGATGGCTACGTGGCGGTGGACACGCGCGCGCTCGGCGTGCGGCCCAACGCGAAACTTTTCGCCCTGCGCGTGCGCGGCGATTCGATGATCGAGGCCAACATCGTGCCCGACGACGTGGTGTTTCTCACGCCGCGCGAACCGCGTCCGCGCGACATCGTTGCGGCGCTCATCGACGGCGAATCGACGTTGAAACGTTTTCTCGTGCAACGCGGCCGCGCGTTTTTGCGCGCCGAGAATCCGCGCTATCCCGACCTCATGCCCGCCGCGGAGCTCATCATCCAAGGCGTCATGGTCGGCCTCCTGCGCACCGTGAAGAGCTGACCATGCACCTGCTCCGGCGATTGCTCGAAGCCCGGCGAAAACGCCGCACCCGCCTGCGCGATTTGCACGCGTCAGGCTCGGTCAGCGTGTTTCGCGGGCGTTCGTTGCTGCGCTGGTTGCGTCTGTTTTCCGGCCCCGGGCCGCAATCGTGATCCCTTTTCCTTTCGCATTTCTCCCGCATGGCAACCGCGCCCGAAAAACTGGCGGCGCTCCGGCATTTGCTCGCCAAGCGCTTTCCCACCGTGCCCCGCACGGCGGGCCGGCGGCTGCGCACAGGCATCCCCGCGGTCGATGAAACCACCGGCGGCCTGCCGCTGAGCGCGATCACCGAAGTCGTCTGCGCTGCACCGAGCTGCGGGGGGAAATTGTTTTTCGCGCAACTGCTCGCCGCCACCCGCGCGGCTCGTCTGCGCGTGGCGTGGGTGGACAGCACCGATGGCTTCGATCCGTGCTCCCACCCTGCGGACGAACTCGCGCATCTGATCTGGGTGCGCTGCAACGGAACGGCCCAGGCGCTTCAAGCCACCGATCTTTTTGCCCGCGATGCCAATCTCGGCCTGGTCCTGCTCGATCTCCGCCACGCGCCGCAGTCCGAGTTGAGCAAAATCCCCGGCCCGCAATGGTATCGTCTGCAACGTGCCGTCGAGCCCACCGATCTCGCGCTGGTCGTGCAAACTCCGCGGCCTTCCGTGCCGAGCGCGCAGGTGCGTCTCATTTTGGATCGATCCTTTTCGCTTCGGGCACTGGATGACGAGAGACCCGCTCTTGGCGCTCAACTCGTCGCCACGCTCAACCGGCAGCGCCTCGCTGCGGCCGGATAACCGAAACGGTCCCGCCGCACCAAAGTCAGAACCGCTGTGGACATCCCAGTCCTTCCTTCGTCGTGTTCGCCGTCCTTCATCTTGCCAGTTTTCCATTGCAGGCCGTGCTCCGCCACGAGCCGGGCGCCGCAGGACAGCCCGCCGCGCTCTTCGACAACGCACGAAAAAAATCCGTCGTGCTCGCGGTCAATGCGACAGCAGCTGCCTCTGGAGTCGAAATCGGCATGACCGCTCCGCAAGCGGTCGCCCGTTGTGCAAAGTTACTCATTCGCACCCCGCAGGCGGCGCTCGAAGCCGAAGCGCGAGCCGCAGTGCTGGCGGTCGGGTTCACGCTTTCGCCGCTGATCGAGGATACGGCCCCCGGCGTCTGCACCGCCGACTTGCGCGGCTCACCGCCGGAAAAACACCGACTACTCGTGACGGCCGCGCTCGCGCAATTGCACGCGCTCGGTTTCACCGCCACGGCAGGCATCGCGCCGACTCCACTGCTCGCACTCTACGCGGCCCGTGCGGTTTCCGTCGATGCCACGAGAACGAAGAACGAGAACGAAAAACGATTCGAACACTCTGTCCGTTTCGTCACCGATCCATCTTCTTTTCTCGCGCCACTCCCTCTCGCCACTGCCGATCCGAGTCCTCGACTGGCCGAGGTGCTGGCCGGTTGGGGTCTGCGCACGCTGGGCGATGTCACCGCGCTGTCGTGCGAAGCGTTCGTGCGACGTTTCGGAGCCGAAGGACTGGCCTTCTGGCAACGTGCAGCCGGCGGCGAATTGCGCCCGCTGCATCCGGCGACATTGCCGCAGCACTTCGCTGCCGAGATGAAATTCGAGCACGAAGTCGAGTCGCTCGAACCACTGCTGTTTATTCTGCAGCGTTTCCTCGATCGCCTGAGCTTGGAATTGCAGGCGGCGCAATTCGTCGCCGCCGAAATCGATCTCACGCTTCGCCTCGAAAACGACCATCCCTACGCCCGCCGCTTTCGCCTGCCCGAACCGACCGCGCGCACGGAGATCCTTTTTCGCGCGCTTCATACGCATCTCGAATCCGTTCGCACCGACGCCACGATCGTTGCGATCCGACTCGAACTCATCCCCACGCGCCCCGCCGTCCGTCAGCAGGGCATTTTCGATTCGGGCCTGCGCGATCCCCACGGTTTTTCCGAGACGCTCGCTCGCGCCGCCGCACTCGTCGGTTCGGACAGGATCGGCACACCGCAATTGGAAGACACCCACCGCCCCGACGCCGTGAAGCTTGTCGCGCCGCCGGCCACGGTGGCTTCAGCAGTCACCACTCCCGTGCATGCACCGCTCGCTCCGCCGTTGCACCGCTTTCGGCCGCGCCTGCCTGCTCAACTCGAAATCGCCGATGGCCGACTGACCTATCTTTGGACCGAAACCGTGCGCGGCGAGATCGCAGACCGCTCAACCGCGTATCCAAAAAATGGTGACTGGTGGGAACCCGCTCGCGCGTGGTCGCGCGAGGAGATCGATGTCGAACTCACCCATGGCGGGATCTACCTGCTCGTGCGCGAGGGCAACCGCTGGTTCCTCGAAGGAGAATACGACTGATGGGCTACGTCGAATTACACGCTCGGAGCGCCTTTAGTTTTCTGCGCGGCGCCTCGCTGCCGGAGGATCTCGTGCGCGCGGCGATGGAAGCCCAACTGCCCGCGGTCGCCCTGCTCGATCGTGACGGCCTGTATGGCGCGCCACGTTTCTACGATAGCGCACAAGAAAACGGTTTTGCCATCCGCCCACGCGTCGGCGCGGAAATTACATTGGAGGACGGCAGCGTGCTGCCGCTGCTCGCCGCCACGCGTCGCGGCTACCAGAACCTCTGCCAGCTCATCACCGAGGCCAAGTTCACCGAGCGCTCGCCCCTGCTCACCGCGCCTGCGCACGAACCTTTTCTCGATCCGCACGCGCGGAAACGCCCCTGCTTCGCTCGTTGGGAGGAAATCGAAAAATTCTCCGAAGGCCTGATCGCGCTGACCGGCGATGAAGACGGTCCCGTTCGGCAGGCATGGCGGCAGCAAGGGCCCGTCGCGGCCGGCGCTGTGCTGCAGAAACTCGAGGGCATTTTCGGTCGTCAGCATCTCTACGTCGAGCTGCAGCGTCAGCGCATCCGCGGCGAGGAACGCGAAATCGGTTTTCTTCGCGACCTTGCGGGGGCGCACCACCTGCCGCTGCTCGCCACCGGCGGAGTGAACTATGCGCGCGCCGAGCAGCGCATTGTGGCGGATGTCTTCACCTGCCTCCGGCTGCACACCACGCTCGATGCAGCGGGTCGGAGACTGGCGATCAATTCGCAGCGCGAGATCAAATCGGCGGAGACGATGCAATCGCTGTTCGCGGATTTGCCGGAAGCGCTGACCAACTCCGTCCGGCTCGAAGAGCGGCTGGAGTTCACCCTCCAGAATCTCGGCTACTCCTTCCCGTCGTTTCCCGTGCCCTCAGGCGAATCGATGGACAGTTTCCTCCGTCGGCAGGTGGACGCCGCCTTGCCTCAGCGGATCCGGGAACCCGTCACTCCGGCCCTCCGCGCGCAGATCGACCGCGAGCTCGAGCTCATCTCGCGTCTAAAATTCTCCGGATACTTTTTGATCGTTTGGGACATCTGTCGCTGGGCCCGCGAAAACAACATCCTCGTCCAGGGACGCGGCAGCGCAGCCAACAGCGCCGTCTGCTACGTGCTCGGGATCACCGCGGTGAATCCCGTAAAACACCGTCTGCTGTTCGACCGCTTCCTCAACGACAGCCGTATCGGTCGCGACGGAAAACCTTCCTGGCCTGACATCGACCTCGATTTCCCCAGCGGTGATCGCCGCGAGAGTGTCATTCAGGAAGTCTATCGCCGCTACGGCCGGAACGGCGCCGCGATGACCGCCAATGTCATTTCCTACCACGGACGCAGCGCCACGCGCGAAATCGGCAAAGTGCTCGGCTTCGGCGAAGACGCGCTCAACCGGTTTTCGAGTCTCTACGCCAACGGCGATTTTCCCGAGACGCTCACCCTGCGGAAGCAACTGAGACTCTCCGGCATCGACGACACCCATCCGCGGCTTCGAGCGATGGTCACTTTGAACAACTGTTTCCAGAGAGGACTGCCGCGCCACCTTGGACAGCATTCGGGCGGGATGGTGATTTGCCAGGGGCAGCTCGACAAAGTCGTGCCGCTCGAACCCGCGACCATGCCCGGCCGCAGCGTCTGCCAATGGGACAAGGACGACTGCGAAAACCTCGGCATCGTGAAAATCGATTTCCTCGGTCTCGGCATGATGGCCGTGCTGCAGGAAACGATCGAACTCTGCGCGAAGCGGTCCACAAACGACGGGCCGCACTCGCTGGACGAGATCCCCGAGGACGATACCACGACCTACGATCGTATTTGTGCCGCGGATACCATCGGCACGTTTCAAATCGAGAGCCGGGCGCAGATGTCCACGTTGCCGCGCTTCAAGCCGCGCAACCTCTACGATCTCGCGATGGAAGTCGCCCTCGTGCGTCCCGGACCGATCACCGGCGAGCTGGTGCATCCGCTCATCGAACGGCGCAACGACGCGACGAAGATCCCTCGCTATTTCGTCGATGCCAGCGTGCACGAAGAGGTGAAACCCATCCTCGAACGCACGAAAGGCGTGATCCTTTTCCAGGAGCAGATGCTCGAGCTCTCCATGGTGCTGGCCAACTACACCGGCGCCCAGGCCGAAAAGCTGCGGCGCGCGATGGGCTTCGTGAAAGATCAGGGCAAGAAGCTCGGCGCCGCTCTGACCGAACTCACCGATGCTTTGATCAAAGCCGGCAGAAACAAGGCCGTGATCGAGTGTATGCAGTATTCGGCGCAAACCTTCGCCGCCTACGGCTTCCCCGAATCGCACGCCATCGGCTTCGCCATGCTCGCTTACTTCAGCACGTGGCTTAAAATTTATCGCACCGCGGAATTCTTCGCCAGCCTGCTCAACAACCAGCCGATGGGCTTCTACTCGCCCGCGACGCTCCTGCAGGATGCGCGGCGCCGACATGGCCTGAAAATCAATCCGGTGTGCGTCAACCACGCCGACTGGGTTTGCACGGTGGAGGACGAGCGAACCATCCGCATCGGCCTGCGCTACGTGAAAGGCGTGCGGGAAGCCGCCGCGAAACAGATGGTCGAGGTCCGCGGAACAGGCTTCCGCTCGTTCGAGGATTTTCTGCGCCGCACCACCTTCACCGCGGAGGAGCGCCGAGCCCTCGCCGCCATCGGCGCGCTGAACTGCTTCGGTCTCCACCGCCGATCCGCCCTCTGGAAAGTCGAAGCCGCATGGTCGCGCGATGAGAGTCTCTTGCTGAATTTCGACGAAACGGAATCAGCCGATTCCCCGCTGCCCCAAATGACGCTAAGCGAGCGTCTCCATGCCGACTTTGCTCGCACCGGTCTCACCACGGGCCGGCATCCCATGGCGTTGCTGCGTCCGCGCCTCGTCGGAGTTTGTCCCGCGGATCAACTCAAAACGGTTCCCAACGGAGCGCGCGTGACGATTGCCGGATCCGTGATTTGTCGTCAGCGACCGGGCACCGCTTCGGGCGTCGTTTTTGTCAGCCTCGAAGACGAGACAGGCATCGCGAATGCCGTGCTCTACTCGGACTTCTTCGAGAAACACCGTCTTACGATCACCCAGGAGTCATCGCTGCGCATCACCGGCCCGGTCCAAAACGTTTCCAACGTCATCCACGTGAAAGCCGAAAGCGTCGAGCCTTTGCGCGAAGACGAGCTGCCGGCGCAGTCCTCGCACGACTTCCACTGATCGCCTCCGCCATGACCGGACAACTCCCTCTCCCTGGTTTCGCCAGCGACTCCGGCACGCTGTGCAATTTCTTCCTGGCGCTCCTCCCGTCGCCCACAGCTGTTGTCGCCATCGGTCGAGTCCAGCAACAGCTCCTCGCTATGGTCGGCCAACCTGCGCGCGCCATTCGACCCGATTGTCTGCACGTCAGTCTTCAGTTCCTCGGCTGCGCAACCGATCTTCCGCTGCACGTTCGCGATGCCGTCCACACCACAGCGCAGGACCTCGTCCTTGCGCCCTTCGAAGTGACGTTTGATCGCTGCATGAATTTCAAATCGGCCGCAGCTGGAAACCATCCCGTGGTCCTGAGTGGACCACACGTCCGCACCGACATTCATGCGCTGCACCAAACACTCAGCATGCAATTAGCGCATCACGGCATCGCATGCCGTGCGCGAGCCTCGTTCACGCCGCATCTGACTGTGCTTTACGCGGCTGCGGCAGCACCCGAACGCTGCGTCGAACCCATCCGATGGTTGGTTGATGAAATCGTTTTGGTGCGAAGTGTGATCGGCCGCACCCGTTACGAGATCTGCGGACGCTGGCCGTTGCGCGGCTAAGACGCACTCTCAAGCGACGCCGTGGTCTGCCTTCCGATGAGCGAACATGACATGGTGCCCTACCTCGATCGCAGCGGCGACTCCGGCGTGTGCGCTTATCAGGCCGGGCCGGACTTCATCCTCGTCGAGTTCAAGAGCGGAGGCGCATATCGCTACGACTCGACCAAGCCCGGACGGCACCACGTGCAGGCGATGAAACGACGTGCCGCCCAAGGCGATGGACTTGCGACCTACATCAACCAGCACGTCCGCGAAAACTACGCGGAGAAACTCTGGTGAGCCGCATCACCGCCACTCGTGGCGCGGGTATCGTCGTGAGAGCTCGGTTTTGATTTTCGGATACTGCTCCCGCCAGAAGTTCGTGAGATCGTCCGTCACCTGAATCGGGCGGTGATTGGGCGCGAGGATCTCGAACTTCACCGGCACGCGACCGTGACCGATCGTGAACTTTCCCTCGATGCCGTAGAGTTCCTGAATACGCGCGCTGAGAATCGGCGGTCCCTCCTTTTCATAGCGCAGTTTCGAGCGGCGACCGTTGCCCATCACGAGCCGCTCCGGGAGATAATCGTCGAGCACGGCGAGCTGCTCCTGCGTGAGCCAGTCACGCAGGACGGGCATCACGGGTTTGTCCTTGATGCCGCGGTAGCCGAGTTCGCCGTAGCAAACCTGTTCGATGAGCGTCGCGCGATCGGCGTCGGTGATGGGGTTGACCTCGAGTTCAGGAAACCACTCGGCCATCCGGTTTACCCGCGTGATCCACTGCTCGACCGCTTCGTCCCACGCTTCGAGTTTCAACCGGCCGGCGAGCACTTCGCGCGTGAGGAGCGCGGCGGCTTCGTTGAGCGGCGCTTCGTCGCTGCTCGATTTCGCCTCGAGCACGAGATCGCGAAAGCGGCGCTCGCGTCGCGAGATCACGCGTTTCACCGATTCGTCGTAAACCACGCCGCGCGCTTCGAAGTAGTCGTCGGGGAAAATCTCCTTCAGCCACGACTCCTCGATCGCCGTCGCGAGCGAGAGCAGCGTATTCACCTCGCCGCCGCGCCCGCCGATCTCGCTGATCTCCGCCGCCACGAGCAACGGCGCCTGCTGAATCACACTTTCGCGCGCAAGCAGCCCACGACGCTGGTGCACGAGTTCGCAGCGGAGCGTGCCGGCATCGAGTCGCTTCGCGAGTTGATCGGAGAAACCGGCGAGCACGCATTTGCGCACGGCCGCGCCGTCCACGCGCTGCTCCGAGATATCGAGTCCCTCCTTTTCCGCGATCTCGAGAAACTGTGCGAACAAGGGCCCGACCTGACGCGCCGCCTGCGCGTGAATGCCGAGCCGGCGGCATGCATCGACCGAGTAGTTGGCTTGATGCGCGTAACGCCACGCGCGCATGAGCAGAAAGAAATCGCTCTCATGCTCCTCGCCGAGCACGTCCTCGCGGGCGCGCTCCACTTCCTTCGGCACGCCGCGCAGGAGAAAGCTGCGTCCCTGCGTGAGCGCCGCCATGAGCGCGACCGGCCGCACGCAATTGCGCTCCTGCGCCGCGAGCAGCATGCGCGCGTAACGCGGATGCACCGGAAACCGCAGCATCTTGCGTCCGATTTCCGTAATCCGAAAGAGACGATTCTTCGCGGCGTCTGCCTTCAGACCTTCCGGACCAATCGCGCCCAAATCCGCCAGCAACGTCTCCGCGCGTTCGAGCGCCTTTGGATCGGGTTTTTCGAGCCACGGAAAATTCCAAATGTCGTCGATGCCGCTCGCTTTCAGCGTCAGCACGACCTCGGAGAGATCGAGGCGCTTGATCTCGGGCAGCTCCTGCGGCGCGCGTTGACCGTGTTCGCGCTCGGTCCACAGACGCACGCACACGCCCGGCGCGGTGCGGCCCGCACGACCGGCGCGCTGATCCGCACTGGCGGCGGAGATTTTTTCCACGAGCAGCGTGTTGATGCCGCGGTGCGGATCGAAACGGGCGACGCGAGCGAGTCCGCAATCGATCACGGTCGTGACGCCTTCGATCGTGAGCGACGTTTCGGCAACGTTGGTCGAGACGATGATCTTTCGGTTGTCGTAGCGCGCGACGGCGCGATCCTGTTGGTCGGGCGGGAGCTCACCGTGCAGCGGAAAACACACGAAGTCGCGCAACTCGCGCGAGGACTGGATCGCCTGCACGGTGCGGCTGATCTCGTAGGCGCCCGGCATGAAGACGAGCATGTCGCCCGACGATTCGCGCGCGACGCGTTCGCACTCGCGCGTGGCAACATCCCACACAGCGTCCTGATCGAAGTTTACCGTCTTCGGTAGGTATTCGATTCGCACGGGGAAACTGCGCCCCTGTGACACGAGCACGTCACACGGCGCGAGATACTCTTTCAGCGCGCCCGTATCGAGCGTGGCGGACATCACGATGATCTTAAGGTCAGGCCGCGTGCTCTGCTGAATCTGAATCGCGCGCGCGAGCGAGATATCGCCATAGAGATGCCGTTCGTGAAACTCGTCGAACACCACCGCGCTCACACCGCGCAGCGTCGCGTCGAACGACATCTGCCGGAGCAAAATGCCCTCGGTCACGAATCGAATTCGCGTCTTTGCACTAACGCGCGACTCGAGCCGGATCTGGTAGCCGACAATGTCGCCGAGATTCGTGCCGACTTCCTCCGCGACACGTTTCGCCAGCATGCGCGCGGCGAGGCGCCGCGGCTGCAGCACCACGACTTCGCCCTTTTCGCCCGCGAGTCCATGATTCAACAGCATCTGCGGGATCTGCGTCGATTTGCCCGAACCCGTCGGCGCCTGCACGATGAGCCGACCTTGCGCACGCAGCGATGCCACGACAGCGGACTCGAGTTCGTAGATAGGCAGATCGCGCGGTGCAGGCATGTGGCGTTGAAAGGGAAAAGTTGAAAATCGAAAGAGGCCAGACGCGCAAGCGAGGGCGCTCACCACTCGGCTTCAGTTTCACTCATTTCGTGTCGTCGAGAGGTAGTGGACGTTGACCCCTTCGGTGCCGTAAAGCACCCTCTCTCGTCTCCTCGTTCTCCCGTCAGCCACAGGAAGTTAATCACCATGGCTCGCTTTTCCATCTCCTCGTTTTTGTTCGGAGCACTGCTCGCAAGTGTCGGGCTTCTACTGGTCGCCTGCAGCAAGCCTCCACCGACTCCACCTGCCGCGCCGAGCGTGACCACAATCGTCCTGCGCTCGATCGACGTCGCCGATGAGCTTTCCGCTGCCGGCACGATCGAGGCGGTCGACAAGGCGCAACTTGGTTTCATGGTGCCCGGCCGTCTGCTCAAGTTCGAGGTCGAGGACGGCGCCTCCGTATCCACCGGACAACTACTCGCCCGGCTCGATGACGCCGACTACCGGCAGGAAGTCGCAATTGCCGAGGCTCGTCTCGCTGAAATCCGCGCGCGCGCCGAACGCCTGCGCAAGATGCACGAACTCGGCAGCCTCACCGCCACCGACTACGAGAAAATCACCGCCGGACTCACCGAGGCGGAGTCGGCCGCGACACTCGCACGGCAGCGACTCGCCTACACCGAGCTGCGCGCACCTTTCGCCGGACGCGTGACGCGCCACTCCGTGGCCGCAGGCACCGTCGTCGCGCCGGGTTCGCCGATTTGCAGCGTGCTCGCGCCCGCCCCGGTCTGGGCGACCTTGAGCGTGCCCGAGGCGACTGCGGCGCAGTTGCTGCCGGGACAGGTGGCACGCGTGCGGCTCGCCGCCGCCGAAACCGTCGAGGCGACGGCCCCGATCGAAACAGTTCTCCCTCAAGCCGACCCGATCACCCGCTCGTTTCAGGTGAAAGTTCGTCTCGCCAACGACGACCTCGCGTTTCGCCCCGGCAACGTCGTCGTCGCTTCTGTCGAACTCGGTTCGCGTCGCTCAGTCGTCACCCTACCGCCCGCGGCCGTGCAGCGCTTTCCGGACGGCGCGCTTTATGTGTGGGTGGTCGAACCGCAGCGTAGCACGGTCACGCGCCGGATCGTGACCATCGGTCGCCCGCGCGGTGTGGCGCTGGAAGTCACCTCGGGGCTGGAGTCCGGTGAGCGCGTCGTCACCGCGTCTGCCACACCACTCTTCGACGGCATGCCCGTCTCCGCTTCCGCTGCCCAGCCATGAATCTGCTCATCTGGCCACTGCGTCATCGCCAGGTGATGCTCGTGTTGAGCTTCATCGTGCTCGGGCTGGGCCTGCACGCGCTTCTCACGATGCCACGGCAGGACACCCCCACGATCTCCATCGATCGTGCGCTCGTCATCGCGCTCTCACCCGGCTCCACCGCCGCCCAGGTCGAGCAACAGATCACGCGACCGATTGAGTCCTACCTCTTCACGTTCACCGAGATTAATCCGGCAAAAACCACGTCGGTCACACGCGACGGTCAGGTGGTCGTCACCGTTGAACTCCACGAATGGGTCACCAACGAAGACGCGTTCTGGTCGCGCCTGCGGCTCGGCCTCGCGGAACTAAAACAACGCGAGCTGCCAGTCGGCACGCTGGGGCCGCTCGTGAATTCCGATTTCGGCCAATCGGTCGCGTTGTTGATCGGTGTCTCGTCTCCGCGTCACACCTACGCCGAGCTGCGCCGTTTCCTCGAGCAGATCGAAGACGCGATTCGCACGGTGCCCGGCGCAGGCCGCATCAAGCGCTACGGCGAACGCCACGAAACCATCTACGTCGAAGCCGATTCGCAGCGCATTTCCCGCTACGGCCTCGGGCTCACGCCGGTTGTCACCGCCCTGAAACTTCAAAACGCCACGCCCTACACCGGCACGATCAAGGTCGACGATCTCCACGTGCCACTGCACACGCGCGGCCGATTCACCTCAGTCGAGGAAGTGCGCGAACAAGTCGTGTTCACGGACCCGGTGTCGGGCCGCGTCGCCCGGATCGGCGATGTCGCCACGGTCGAGCGCCGGCTGGCCGACGCCGACTCCTTCCTGCGCATCGACGGCCGCGAGGACCCCGTGCTGCTCCTGTCGGTGGAGATGCAGCCCGGAAACAACATCGTTGCCTTCGGGCGCGAGTTGCAGGCTGCGCTTGAGCGCACGCGCGCGCTCCTGCCCGCCGAAATCGCACTCACGGTCATCAACGACCAGCCGGCCGTCGTCGCCGATTCAGTAACGCACTTTATCCGCGAGTTTTTCATCGCGGTGGGAGCCGTCGTGCTCGTCACGATGCTACTCCTGCCGCTGCGCGTCGCCTCGATCGCCGCGATGGCAATCCCCGTCACGATCGCGATCACGTTTCAGACGCTCGACTGGCTCAACATCGAACTGCACGAGGTCTCGCTCGCTTCACTCATTGTTGTGCTCGGCATCGTCGTGGACGACGCCATCGTGATTGCGGACAACTATGTCGAAAAACTCGACCACGGCGTGCCGCACTGGGACGCTGCGTGGCGCGCGGCGCACGAACTGGCGGTGCCAGTGTTCACCGCAACCATTGCCATCGTCCTCGCGTTTGCACCGCTGGCCTTCTTCCTCACCGGCTCGGTCGGTGAGTTCATCATCGCGCTGCCGATCACGGTCGCGATCGCGCTGAGCGTTTCGTTCATCGTCGCGATGTTTCTCACGCCGGTGCTCTGCTACACGTTCATCCGGCAGGGCCTCAAGGACCAGCCGAGCACGCTCAGCGCGCGCGTCCTCACCACGGTGCAATCGCGCTACACCCGGATCATTCACCCGCTTGTGCGCCATCCGGTGATCACGCTTGTGGTCGGCGTGCTCTCGCTGCCTGCGGCGCTTTTGCTCCTGCCGCTCATTCAGCAAAAGTTCTTCCCTGCGGCGGAGCGGTCGCAGTTCGTCATCGAGGTTGATCTGCCTTTGGGCACGCGACTCGAGGCCACGGATCGGATCGTGCGCAAACTCGAACAAGCAATTCGCGGCGATCCGCGGATCACCACCTACGCCGCGTTCGTGGGCACGGCGTCGCCACGCGTCTATTATTCGTTCGCCCCCGAGTTTCCGCGTCCGAGCTACGGCATGTTGCTCGTCAGCACCCGCTCGGTGGCCGACGCGGATGCGGCGGTGCGCGACTATGCCGCAAAGCTGCCCGCGCTTGCGCCGGGTGCGCGGATCAACGTAACCAACTTCCAACAAGGCATCCCGGTCGAAGCACCGGTCGAAGTGCGCGTCGTGGGTCCCGATATCACCGTTCTGCGCGGTCTCGGCGACCAAGTCCGTGCGATCTTCCAGCGTGCGCCCGGCGCCACGCAGGTGCGCGACGATTTTCTCGAGGGCTTCTCACTCGACCTTCGCGTAAACAGCGAAGTCGCGAATCGTCTTGGGCTCACCACGAGCGTGATCGCGAGTCAGGTGATGACCGGCTTCGAAGGCTACGCAGCGACCGAACTTTGGGAGCACGATGCGCCCGTGCCGATCGTGTTGCGGCTCAATCAGCCCGGTCGCGACGACTTCGACGATCTTGATCGCTTCATGGTGCGCGCGCCGCTCACGCAGGGCAGCGTGCCGCTCCATCAGGTGGCCGCGGTTGAGCCCGTTTGGAACCCCGCACAGATCGTGCACCGCAGCGGCGTGCGCACGCTCACCGTGCGTGCGAATCCCGCGACCGATGTGCTCCCCTCTCAAGTGCTCTCCGCGATCAAGCGCGAGTTGCCGAAGATCGAGTTGCCGCCGGGCTATCGTCTGGAAATCGGCGGCGAATACGAAGGGCAGCAGGAAACCTTCGGCAAAATGGCGGGCGCGCTGGTCGCGAGCGTCGTGTTCATTTACCTCGTGCTGCTCTTCCAGTTCAAAAGCTCGCGCGAAACGCTGCTCGTCATGCTCGCCATTCCGCTCACTGCATTCGGCGCGATGGCGGGCCTCGTCCTCACGCGCAATCCACTCGGGTTTACCGCTGCGGTCGGCCTGATCAGTCTCGTCGGTATCGTGATTCGCAACGCGATCATTCTCGTCGATCACGCCGACGAGCTCCGCCGCGAGGAGCCGATCGACGCCGCCACCGCGGCAATCCGCGCGGGCGAGCGCCGCATGCGTCCGATCTTTCTCACTTCGATGGCCGCGGCCGTCGGTGTGCTTCCCATGATCATCTCCAATTCACCGCTCTGGGCGCCGCTCGCGAGCGTCTTCGCCGTTGGTATTCTGTGGTCGATGGTGATGGCGCTGCTCATCGTGCCGGCGGCTTACGGACTGACGATGAAACAACCTCCTCCTAACGCCCAGCCGAGCCCCAAGGGAGGTGCCGCATGAAGCTGCGTTCGCTTCTGGTCCTCGCACTCGCTCCAATCGCGCTTTCAGCTGCGCCCACGCTCACCGTTGAAGAAGCGGCGCGACTCGCACTGCAGCACAGCAAGGGCGCGCAGCTCACCCGCCTTAAGTCCGATGAGGCGCGCATCGAAGCCGACGCCGCCCGTCAGCAGCGCTATCCGCGTGTGACAGCCTTCGGCATCGGTGCCTACGCGTTCCGGCCGATCGATCTCTCGCTTCGCCAAGGTTCGCTTACGGGCCCGCTCGACTCGCTCGGCGCCGATCTCGGGCTCGGTCCGCTCTCACCCACGATCGGACCTTTTCCCTCGAGCGACCTCACGCTGCTGCATGGCGAGCATTGGCTGCGTTTCGGCGGACTCACGATTCTTCAGCCACTCACGCAACAATGGCGCATCGAGAGCGGTGTGCGCGCCGCCGAATCCGCCCGCATTGCCGCCGATCGGGAAACCGCGCGCGCACTCGCCGAAATCCGCATCGCGATCGAAGAACTCTTCGCGGGCATTCTGATCGAGGAACAACGCATCACTCAGCACGCTGCGCGACTCGCGTTCGAGGAACGCCGTTTGCGCGACGCAGAAAACGCCCGCGCCAACGGCGAGTCGCTCGATGATGTCGTGCTCGGCAGCCAGGCAAAACGTGTGCAGGCGGAAGCCGAACTCCTGCGCAGCCGCCAGCAACGCGAACGTCTGGTCGGACGACTCGCCGAACTGATCGGACAACCCGACGCCGACGATTTCACCCTCGATCCCGCGTTGCCCTCGCGTGCAGGTCGTCCGCTCGACTTCTGGCTTTCGCGAGCAGAGCAGAACCCCGATGCCCGCATCGCTGCCGCCGTGGTCGAGCGCGCCCGCGCCGGCGTGCGCGCCGCGCGGCAATCGCGTATTCCCGACGTATCGGCGTTTGCCTCCGGTTGGGTGCAGGACGGCTTGCCGCTCGCGCCGAGCAGCGGCGCCACGGTTGGCCTCGCGCTCACGTGGGACGTATTCGATGCAGGGAAACGCAAGTCCGAGATCGCGCGCAGCGTCACCCGCCAGCGCGCCGCCGAACTCGACCACCAGCGACGCGGCGAGGAAGCCGCGAGACTCATCCGCGCCACGTATCAGGATTTCACGCACGCCGGAGAACTCGTGACCCTCGCCACGCAGGCGCGGGCGTATCGGCAGCGCGCCTTCGAACTCGCCCGCCAGTCCGTCGACAACGGTCTCGCCCTCCCGAGCGTCGCGCTCGAAGCCGAAACGAATCTCCGCGAAGCGGAGGCCGATGTCGTGGCCGCACAACTACAAGAGCACATCGCTCTGCTGCGCTTGCACTATCTGGTCGGCGAACTCGAACCGGCGTCGGTGAACAACCCGTGAGCGAGTTTGTTCAGAAGTTATTCACTGATTTCGGCGGTGAAAAAGTTGTGCAGAACATTGGCTTTTATTTCCGCGGACTGCCCGCAAGCTCGACCTCGTTCCTTGATAGAACAGTCGCAAGTGCGGCGGCCTGAAAAACCCGCCGAGAACACGACTGGGATAATCCCGGGTGACCGGGGAAAGGACTGCGGCAGCTGGTGCCGCTCTCCCCTCCCGCCGCGCAATGCGGTCGAGGCAGGCATATGTCACCAGCTCCTCTGACCGGAGTCGTGTCCGGCAGTATCACGATATCAGGAGCTGAGCGGCGAGGCGCGATTAGAAACCGCGTGCGAGCCGAGTCAGGCAGGCCGGGAGTTTCGACCGGCGTGCTGACGCAGTTACCCCAGAGGGTTTTGGTTGCTACTGCGCAGACCAGAACGCAGCGAAGTTTCCCGGCGGGACGACCCCGCCAGAAGGTCCGGCTCGCAAGCACGAGCGGACGCGCAAGGGCAGCTTCGCGGCGGGGAGTGAGCGGACCTGGCAAAGTCCGTCAACCTCCTCAACAGGGCGGCGTGAAAAGCGCGTCACCCTGCTGCAAATGAGAACGCAACCTGAGAGATAAGAGGTCAGACCCGTAACGCGGGGCCAACGTCCGGCCAGAAGCCGGAGCCGTCCCCGCGGTCACGGTGCCGACGCGAAAAGCAGCTTGCAGGCGTGTCTGCACCACGTCCGGCGCGACGCTCCCGGCAGGGACCGTCCGAACTGGGCGAAGAGACCTCACTCAATAAATTCCGATCGGAAACGGTCGGAACGGTCCCGCCATGAGACCGAGACATCCGCATGCCGCGGACAGTGGCGTCGGGGAGCACACCGCCCGCGAAAGCGAGAGCGCCAAAGCGTGTGCCATCGGGAAAGAGCGCGTGGCGAACGCCCAACCCCACATTTGGCCCCGGGATCTTCGGATCCCGGGGCCTTATTGTTTTCCGAAACGGACAATCGCGCGAAACACATCGCCCGGGCAATTTTCTCCGCATCGCCGCCTGTCCCGCGGGCATCGTGGTGCTCGCGTAATGTCCGGAGTTTCAGCGCACAGCGGGACGACCTCCGCTTCTCGCTGTTTTTCCGATCTCCGAGGGCTCTGGCTTCCTTCTTGCGTTCAAACTGCGGTGTCCGCACGTTCTTCCCCTTTTTCAAAGAAATGACCGCGTCCGCTCCATGAACCAGAACATCCGTAACATCGCCATTATCGCTCACGTCGACCATGGGAAAACCACCCTCGTCGACAAACTTCTCAAGGAAGGCGGCGTTTTCCGCGCCAACCAGCAGGTCGAGGAACGCGCCATGGACTCCATGGACCTCGAACGCGAGAAGGGTATCACGATCAAGGCGAAGAATACGTCGGTTCACTGGCACGACAAGATCGTCAACATTCTCGACACCCCGGGCCACGCCGACTTCGGCGGCGAGGTCGAACGCGCCCTCCGCATGGTCGATGGCGTGCTCCTCGTCATCGACGCTTATGACGGCCCGCAGGCGCAGACGCGCTTCGTGCTCCGCAAGGCCCTCGCGCACGGCCTCAAGGTCGTGATCGTCATCAACAAGATCGACCGCGACAACGCCGACCCGGTCAAAATGTATGACAAGGTCCTCGAGCTCCTGATGGAGCTCAACGCCACCGAGGAGCAGTTCGACGCCCCGGTCGTTTACGGTTCCGGCCGCGACGGCTACATGATGTATAAGCTGGAGGACGAGAAGAAGGACATGACGCCTCTCTTCGAGACGATCATCAACCACGTCCCGCCCCCGTTCGCGAAGCCCGACGAACCGTTCCACATGCTCGTCTCCAACATCGATTGGAGCGACTACGTCGGCCGTATCGCCGTCGGCAAGATCCTCGGCGGCACCATCAAGGTCGGCGATCCCCTCTTCGTGCTGCGCCACGCCGAAGGCGGCAAACGCGTCCGCGCCCGCATCTCCAAGATTTTCGAATTCACCGGCCTCGGTCAGCGCGAAGTCGAGTCCGCCTCCGCCGGCAACATCGTCGGCCTCGCCGGCTTTGAAGACGTCGACATCGGCGACACGCTCGACATCCGCGAAGACGCGCACGCCCTGCCCTTCCAGCAGATCGACCCGCCGACGCTCGAGATGCAGTTCGCCGTCAACGACGGCCCGCTCGCCGGCCAGGAAGGCAAGTTCGTCACCTCGCGCCAGCTCCGCGAGCGCCTCATGCGCGAACTGAAGACCAACGTCTCCATCCACATCGAAGACTCCGACAAAGCCGGCGTCTTCAACGTGAAGGCCCGCGGCGCCATGCAGGTCGCCGTGCTCGTCGAGACCATGCGTCGCGAAGGCTACGAACTCCTCGTTTCCCGTCCGACCGTGATCGAAAAGAAGGGCCCCAACGGCGAACGCCTCGAGCCCTACGAGACTGTCTGGATCGAAGTGCCCGACGAATGCGTCGGTGCGATCATGCAGAATCTCGCCAATCGCAAGGGCCAGATCACGAACATGGAGAAGCACCAGACCACGACGATGATCGAAGCCACGATCACCACGCGCGGTCTGATCGGTCTCGAAATCGACGTGATCAACGCCACCTCCGGTCGCGGCGTCACCTCTCACCTTTTCAAGGAATACGGCCCCTACGCGGGCGAAGTGCTCACCCGCATCACCGGCACGCTCATCGCCACCGAAGCCGGCGAGACCACCTCCTACGCCCTCGTGATGTGCCAGGAGCGCGGCAAACTCTTCGTCAATCCCGGCGAGCTCGTTTACGAAGGCATGATCGTGGGCGAAAATCCGCGCAACGAGGACATCGCCATCAACGCCGTCCGCGAAAAGAAGCTCACCAACTTCCGCTCCCAAGGCGAAGGCGTTGCCGCCGGCCTCACGCCCGCGACCAAGCTCTCGCTCGAGCGCTCGATCGAATACATCGCTGCGGACGAGCTCCTCGAAGTCACGCCGAAGAACCTGCGTCTCCGCAAACGCATCCTCGACAACGGTGCGCGCATGAAGGCCGCCAAGGCCGCAAAAGCCGGAGCCTGAGTCACAACCCTTCGTTTGTCTGAAAAGAACCCGCGCGGTGAAAGCCGTGCGGGTTTCTTGTTTTTCGAAATCGTTCTCGTTTTCGCACGTCGGATTCGAGAAAGAGAAAGACCCTGCCCTCGATTTTGTCCGCACGCTATCCCGACCCGAGCCGCACCTTTGGTCGACGGTGTCCGGACTTTCGCTCAACCGTGTGCGCACCTCATCGAGACCGTGTCCGCACGTCCGCTCGACCGTGTCCGCACCTGTGGTCGACCGTGTTCGCACATTGTCGCGACGTGGTGCGGACTTGGGCTCGACACGGAGTCATCCCTACCGGCTTCCGTGTTTCCGCCCTTCCGCGTTTTCGCGATTTCTTCCGTCGTCCGCGCTCACACCGCGGCGGGTTTTGTTTCACGTTCGATCTCGTGGGCCTTTTGAAGACCGTGGGCACTCGAGTGGCCGGTGACTTTTACGCAGAAGCGGTCGACGAGCACATAAACGATCGGCACCACAAACAGCGTGAGGAAGGTCGCGATACTGAGACCGCCCACGATCACGATGCCCATCGGATTGCGCGTCTCGGCGCCCGCGCCGGATGCGAACGCGATCGGCACCGCACCGAGAATCGTCGCGATCGCCGTCATCAGAATCGGACGGAAACGCAGGATCGCCGACTCGTAGGCCGCGGTGAGCGCGTCCTTGCCCTCGAGCTGGAGCTGATTGGCAAACTCGACGATCAAGATGCCGTTCTTCGCCACCAGGCCGATCAGCATGATGAGTCCAAATCTTGAATACAGATTGTCCGTCATGCCGGGCCCCCAGAAGCGCGTGCAGTAGAGCACGATCACGCCACCCGCGAGGGCGAGAATGATGCCGGTGAAAATTGTGAGCGGGTGCAGCCACGATTCGAACTGCGCAGCGAGCACGAGGAAGGTGAACACGAGCGCCAGCACGAAGAGCATCCACGTATCGCTCGCGCTCTCGACGTATTCGCGCGTCTCGCCGTCCCACGCATACGTGTAGCCGGCGGGGAGAATTTCCTCGGCGTTTTCACGGAGGAAATCCACCGCGTCGCCGATCGTGGCCGTGCCGCCGAGCTGGGCCGACACCGTGACGGCACGCAGGCGCGCAAAGTGCGGATAATTTTCCGGCACGACGTTTTCGTCGGCGCGGACCAGATTCGTGAGCTGGATGAGCTGCCCGTTGGCGGACTTCACGTAAACGCGGCTGAGATCCGCCGGCGTCATGCGATCCTGATCGGCGACCTGCACGATGACGTCGAATTCCTGCGCGCCGCGCTGAAACGTGGTGACCTGTTTTCCTCCGAAAAGCGTCTCGAGCGTCGAGGCGATTTCAGACACGGGCACGTTGAGGTCTGCGGCCTTCTCGCGATCGATGCGGACTTCGAGCTGCGGCTTCGTCGGCGACGGATCGAGTCGCGGCTGGAAGAACATGTCCGTCTCGCGCATGCGGCTGAGCATCTGCTGGCCGAGATTCTGCAACTGGTCGAAATCGGAACCTTGCAGCACCATCTGCACGCCGGAGCCGCCGCCGCGCTGGCCGAACGGACGCGGCGCGATCGGCGTTGCCTGCCCGCCCGTGATCTCGAGCTGAAACTTCCGGCGCAGCTCCGCGATGATGTCCTGCGCTTTCCGCTCGCGCTCCTCCCACGGTTTCAACGTGGCGAAGATAAACGCGCGATTATTGTCACCGCTGCGACGGAAGGTGCGCTCCATCTCGGGGATATCGAGGATCATCTGCTCCATCCGGCCCGCGTAGTAGTGGCCGTATTGCGGCGTCGATCCAACCGGACCGATGAACTGCGCGCGGAACATGCTCCGATCCTCGAGCGGCGTGAGTTCGCGCTGTAGTTGGAAATAGAATACAGGACCGAGCGCCGCCACCGCGAGCGCACCGACGATGACCCAGATCTTCCGGCGGAACGCCCAGTCGAGCATCGCAGCGTAATAGCGATTGATCGTCTCGAAGAACGGTTCGGTTTTTTCGTAGAACCAGCCATGATGCGCTTTGCCGTTCACCACGCGGTGGCGAAGCATGCGCGAACTGAGCATCGGCGTGAGCGTGAGTGCGACAAACGCCGAAACGAGGACCGAGATCGCGAGCGTGAGGCCGAACTCGAAGAACAGTCGTCCCGTCTGACCGGATTGAAACGCCACCGGCAGAAACACCGCCGCGAGCGTGAAGGTGGTCGCGATGACCGCGAACGCCACCTGCCGCGCACCATGCAGCGCCGCGGGAATCGGCGCTTCGCCTTCCTCGATGCGGCGGTAGATGTTTTCGAGCATCACGATCGCGTCGTCGACCACGAGGCCGACCGCGAGCACGAGCGCGAGCAGCGTCAGCACGTTGAGCGAGAAGCCCAGCCAGCTCATCACGGCAAACGAGCCGATCACCGACACCGGAATCGCGAGCAGCGGGATGAACGTCGCGCGCCAGTCGCGCAGGAAGACGAAGATCATCACGATCACCAGAATCGCCGCTTCCCAGAGCGTCTTGTAGACCTCCTTCACCGAGCGATCGACGAACACCGAGCTGTCGAAACCGATGTCGATGCTCACGCCCTCGGGCAGATCGGCGAGAATGTGCGGGATCTGCGCTTTCACGCCTGCCGCGAGATCCAGCAGATTGGACTGCGACTGTCGGAAAACCTGAACACCCACCGTCGGTCGTCCGCGGAAATAACTCTCGCCGCGGTAGTCGCTCTTGCCGAGCTCCACGCGACCGATGTCCATGAACTTCACGTGATACCCGCCGCGCGCGGCGAGCACGAGGTTCTCGAAATCGGAGACCTCCCGCATGTTGCCCTGCGTGCGCACGGTGAATTCGCGGGTGCGCGACTCGATGCGTCCGCCGGGAATTTCGACATTTTGCTGGCGCAGCGCGCGCTCCACGTCGGCCACCGTCAAGCCATACGCGGCCAGCCGATCGGAATCGATCCACAGACGCATCGCGTAACGCGGTCCGCGAATCTGCACCGAACCCACTCCGGGCACCGTCTGGATGCGCTGCACCACCATGCGCTCGGCGATGTCGTAAAGCTCCTGCCGCGAGTAGCGGTCGGAGTTGAGCGAGAAGCCAAGAATCGGATCCGCGTCCGCTTCGGTCTTCGTGACCTGCGGCTCTTCGACTTCGTCCGGCAAACGGCGGCGGGCGCGACTGACGCGGTCGCGCACGTCGTTGGCCGCTTCGTTGACGTCGCGTTCGAGCGTGAATTCGACCGTGATCTCCGACTGCTGCTCACGCGAAACCGAGCGCATCACGCGAATGCCGTCGATCGACGAAATCTCTTTTTCGAGCGGCTCGGTGATCTTGGTTTCCACGACCTCGGCCGACGCGCCCGGATAGAACGTCTGCACCGAGACGATCGGCGAGTCGGTGTTGGGATACTCGCGAACAGAGAGTCGGTTGAACGACAGCAGTCCGACGAGCACCACCAGGATCGAGGCGACGAGGCAGACGACCGGCCGCCGAATGGAGACGTCGGATAAAATCATGACTGCGAGAGTTGACCGATATCTTCGACGAATGGACGCGGCTCGATCTTGGCGCCGGGGAAAAGCGTGAGTGCCCCCACTCCCGAAGCGACGATCTGGCTCGTCTCATCCAAGTCCCCTTCGAGCGGTGCGATCTCCACCACCCCCGCCGCACGCAATCCGAGCCGCACCGGAACGAACGCTGCGGTTTTCACGCCGTCCTCCTCTTTCACCATGACGATTTGCGAACCGCGAGTGGTGGTGAGAATCGCGCCCTCCGGCACCGTGAGCACTTGCCGCCGGACCTCGAGCACGAGCTCGACGTTGGCGAACATGCCCGGCTTCAAGCCGGCAGCGTCGCCGGTGACGTAACCTTTCACCTCGCTGGAGCGCGTCGCGCGATCGACGACCGCCGCGGTGAAATAAACTTCGCCTTCGACCTGCGCGCCAGCGAGCGCCGGCGAGCGCACGCGAAAATGGGTGCCGTGGCGCACCTTCGCCACGAAACGCTCGGGCACCTGGAAATCGATCTTCAGGCGGCTCAGGTCGTCGATCGTCGTCACGATCGCCTGCGGCGTCACGTAATCGCCCGGCGAGAGCGCACGCGCGCCGACCACGCCATCAAACGGTGCGCGGATCTGCGTGCGATCGAGGCGCACATTGATCAGTTCGAGATCGGATTTGGCGGAGGCGAACTCCGACCGCGCGCGGTCGACGTCCGCGAGACTGTTGCTCCGCGTCTGCCAGAGTTGTTCGGCGCGCTGCAGATTCAGCTCGGCAAGTCGGTAGCTGGATTCGCTTTGGGCGAGTTGAGCGCGCAGCTCCGAATCCTCGATCTTGAGGAGCAGCTGCCCCTTCTGCACCTGTTGCCCTTCCTCGAAATGAATCGAGCGCACGAGCCCGGACATCTCCGGACGAATCGTCGCGGATTCGTTGGCAGCCACCGACCCCACGAGGTTCAGCGTCTCCGCGAGATCACGGCGTTGGACATTCGTTACCTCGACAGGCTGCACTTGGGCGGCAGTCGAAGTGGACGAACGGGATTCAGCGCGGCGGCAGCCCGAAAGCGCGGCGGCAACGGCAAGGAACAGAATAAGCGAGCGGACAACGGACATGGAGGGGAAAGCGGAAAGGCAGTGACGCGCCTGACGGAGAGTGCTTTGGAAAGATGCAACGTTCCTTGGGCGTGCGCCGAGAGACGCCAAGTGTTGCCCGGCCGTTTCACAGCGCAACATCCGCGTGCGGAACTACCTCACCGATCACACGGTGCCGCGCGCGGCGATCTCAATTTTCGGACAACACCGCCGTCGTCTGATTTTCCAGCGACGCCAAGCGCATCTGCGCCTCGATCAGCTTCGGATTGTTCTCACCGTAGCGATCCGCCAGCTCACGCACACGAGCGCGCGCCAGCCAAAGGTCCCGGGGAGCATCGGGCGCGCGGGCGAGTTCGGCCTCCAGGGCCTCCACGCGGCTCCGCTGCGTGCGAAGTCGAGGATGGTTATCCAGATAGCGCAGCTCCATCGCCGCGAGCTGTGCCCGCGCCCACACCAGTTCGGCCGGCATTTCGGGCGATTCGCTCCACAGCCGCTCCATCACCTCGATGCGCACGCGCTGTGCCTGCCAGGCGGGATGGCGATCGGAGTAGCGCGAGTTAAGCCGTGCAAAACGGATCCGCGCTTCACGCAATTCCCCCCGTTCGCGCGGGGATTGCGCCGCCTGCCGCTCGAGCTCGGCGATCACCGCGTTCTGCTCGAGCATGATCGGATGATTGCGGAGATAGCGCTTCGAAAGCGACTCCAGCGTGGCTCTCGCCTCGACGAGCGAACGTTCGATCTCGTCGCCGACCGCCTGGGCCCACGCCGGATGCGTGACAGCGCTGGCCAGCAGAAAGAAAACGAAAACCAATCTGCTCGCGCGATGACTCATGGGCAAAACTCAGCTCGCAACCTGCGCGTAGCCGGCCGAATCGAGCAAGCCATCGAGCTCCGCCGGGTTTTCCGGCTTCAACTTCAGAAACCAGCCCTCTCCATAGGGATCGCGGTTGACCGTCTCGGGCGCGCCATCGAGCGCGGCGTTGACCGCCACGACCGTGCCGCTGACCGGCGCGTAAACATCGCTCGCCGCCTTCACGGACTCGACGACGCCGAAAGCTTCACCCGCCTTCAACGTCGCGCCGACTTTCGGCAGTTGCACGTAGGTGATATCGCCAAGGGAATTCTGGGCGTAGTCCGTGATGCCCACCGTCGCAGTGCCGTCGCTGTCGAGCTTCAGCCATTCGTGGGATTTCGCGTAACGGAGTTCGCTGGGGACGTTGCTCATGGGAAGAAATATTGGGGCAGGCGGGATTTCGGGATGATTTCACCGGGCGGGCCGGCGCGTGCAAGCATCGGCTAGAATTTCTTCAACGGCACGAAAGGCGGTTTGACCAGTTGCAGCGGCAGCTTCGTGCCGCGGATGTCGACTTCCAGAGTCTGCGTGAGCGCGGCCGTGGAAACGAGCGCCGAACCGATCGCCTCATTGAGGATCGGGGACAACGTGCCCGAAAGCACCCGCCCAACCTGCGCGCCGTCGGGTCCGAGCACGGGGGTATCGGCGCGCACGATGCGGCGATCGCCCGTGCGGAAAAACACGACCTTCTGCGCGGCGCCATTGCGCTTCTCGGCCTCCAGCGCCTCGCGGCCGATGAAGTCGCAGCCCTTGTCGAGTTTCACGGTCCAGCCGAGCCCCGCCGTGAGCGGCGAAATGTCAGCCGTGATCTCGTGTCCATAAAGTGGATACCCGGCTTCGAGTCGCAGGCTGTCGCGTGCGCCGAGGCCGGCGAGTTCGAGCCCCTGCTCCGCGCCGGCGGCCAGCACCGCCTCGGCGAGCGCCGGCGCCTCGGTCGCGGCGTGGTAGAGTTCAAAACCGTCTTCACCGGTGTAACCGGTGCGGCTGATGATGCACTGAATACCTGCGACGGTGCCCTCGCCGAAGTGATAATATTTGATCGCGCCCAGCTTCGCGCCGGTGAGCGACTGCACGATCGCGGCGGCGTTGGGGCCCTGGATCGCGAGGAGCGCGTAGTCGTCGGACCGATCGGTGATTGTTACTGCGAAGCCCTTCGCCTGCTCCTGAATCCACGCGAGATCCTTGGTGATGTTGCCCGCATTGATGCAGAGGAAATAATCCTCCGGCGTGCGCATGTAGACGAGCAGATCGTCCACGACGCCGCTATTGGGATAGCACATCGGCGAGTAGAGCACGCGGCCCGGGTAGAGTTTCGCGACGTCGTTTGTGAGAAGATGATTCAGAAACCTGCCCGCCTCGGGGCCACGCACATCGACTTCGCCCATGTGGCTCACGTCGAACAAACCCGCCGCGCGACGCACGGCTTTGTGCTCTTCGAGGATGCTCTTGTATTGCACCGGCATTTCCCAGCCGGCGAAGTCCACCAATCGTCCGCCGTGGGCCGCATGGAAGTCACGCAAGGGGGTGCGTTTCAGTTCGCTCATGCCCCACACTAGCGCCCGCGGTGCCGCCTCGGGCAAGGCCATTCTGGCCGCCGCGGGCTTGGCGCAGATTTAAGTCGCCTCACCACGCCGCCGCATAAACTGACGCCATGCTCTGGCTCTCCCTCGCAATCCTCGGAACACTCTCGGTTTCGTTCATGTGCTCCTTGTGCGAAGCGATGGTGCTGAGCGTCACCACGACCGACATCGAGGTGCTGAAGAAAAACGCCCCACGCCGCGGCCACATCCTCGAGCAGATGCGCGAGCAGCTCGACCAGACCATCTCCGCCATCCTCACGCTCAATACGATCGCCAATTCGCTCGGTTCGATCGCCATCGGCGCCATCGCAGGGGCGCGCTTTCACGGTTCGGTGCTCGCCGGCGTCACGGCCGGTTTCGGCGTTTCTCTGCTGATCGCGGGTGAAGTGTTGCCGAAGACTCTCGGCGTCACCTACCGCAGCACGATCCTGCCCATCGTTGTATATCCGCTGTGGGGACTTCGCGCGGTGCTGCGACCCGTCACATGGGTGTGCAATCACATTGTCAGCTTCTTCATCGGCCAACCGGTCGAAAGCCACACCTCCGATCAGGAAATCATTCTCCTTGCGGAGCGCGGCGCGCAGCAGGGCACGATTTCCAAGAGCGAGTCCAACATCATCACCAACGCGCTCTCGCTCGATAATGTTCGCGTCTCCGCGCTCATGACGCCGCGCACCGTTGTCGCCGCGCTGCCCAAGGGCTCGACCGTCGCTCAGATTTTTCGCGAATACCCCAACCTGCCCTTCGGCCGCCTGCCCGTTTACGGCAAAAACCTGGACGACATCGTCGGCCTCGTGCGCCGTCGCGATCTGTTGAAGGCCAAGGCCAACGATCAGGACAACGAGATCGTCGAGCGGCTCATGCACGAAGTGTTCTTCGTGCCCGAAACCGCCACCGCCACCAACGCGCTCCAGGTTTTCCTGAAGACCCATCAACAACTGCTCGTCGTCGTCGACGAGTTCGGCGCGACCGCCGGCGTGATCACCATGGAGGACGTGATGGAGCACCTCATCGGCGGCGAGATTTTCGAAAAGGACGACTTCGCCGTCGACATGCGCGAACTCGCCCGTGCGAAACAACAAAAAGCCGCGCGCTCGGCGCGACGCCCTTCTTGAGCGCCCCGTTTTTCCTCCACGTTTCCGCCGCATGATTTCGCCGCTCGCCTACTGGGTCCACGACCTCAGCCCGTTTCTGATTCAGTTCAACGAGTCGTTTGGCGTCCGCTATTACGGGCTCGCCTACCTGCTCGGTTTTCTTGGGGGCGCGTGGCTGCTCGGACGCTTCGCCGCGGCGGGCCGCTCGCAACTCCCGCGCGAGCGCATCACCGATTTCATGGTCGCGCTCGTCTTCGGCGTGATGATCGGCGGACGCCTCGGATGGTTCCTACTCTATCACCCGGCGATGCTCGTTTCGGATCCGCTCAGCCTCTCCCGCGTGTGGGAAGGTGGCATGGCGAGCCACGGCGGATTCATTGGCGTAGCGATCGCGCTGTGGTGGTTTTCGCGCAGTAACAAAATCCCGTTTCTCCACCTCGGTGACCTGATCGTCGCCTGCGCGCCGCTAGGAATTCTGCTCGGCCGCCTCGCGAACTTCATCAACGGCGAACTTTGGGGAAAACCCACGACCGTCGCGTGGGCCGTGATCTTCTCGAACACCGGCGGTGACGACGTGCCGCGTCATCCATCGCAACTTTACCAAGCGGCGCTCGAAGGCGCGCTGCTGCTCGCGCTCATGCAATGGCGATTCTGGCGCAGCGACATCGTGAAAACTTCGCCGGGTCGCCTCAGCGGCGAGTTCATGATCGCGTATGCGATCCTCCGTGCGATCGGCGAAATCTTCCGCGAGCCCGATGCGTCGCTCCTTTTCGGTCTGAGCCGCGGCACCTTTTATTCGATCTTCCTCGTCGCCGCTGGAATCACACTCATCGCGCTCAGTCGCCGCGGCGTGAAGGCAGACGCGAGCACGCGCGCGTAGTGCTTCGAGCAAGGTGGAACCTGCCGTCTTCGGCGGGTTGTCCGGCAAGCGCAGGGTAAACAGCGCGCCGAGGACGCCGGGCTCCACCTACGAATCTGCCTTCAGGCGCTGCAGTTCACGCGGACGTCTTCGTCAGCGCAACTTGGTGCGCACATCGTCCCAAACCAGCGCGCACCGTGGCGCGACCGTGTCCGCACCTTGGCTCGACCGTGTCCGCACCTTGGCGCGACTCGGGACGCATTGAGTCCCGAGTCGGTGCGGACTTTGGCGCAACTCAGTGCGGTCAAACCTGCGTGCCGGGAGCGAGCGTGGCGCCTTTGCGGACCACGAGCACGCCGTCACGGATGATCACGGAACCGTCGACATACGAGCCGTCGGCTTTGCCGGTGGCGTCGAGCACGCAGCCATCGCCGATGCGGGTGTTCTTGTCGATGATGGCGCCTTTGACGCGGCAGTTTTTCCCCACGCCGAGATTCGGAATGCCCGCCTTCGCGTTGGCCGCGAGCTGGTCGTCGGTCTCGTAATAATCCGAGCCCATGACGATCGTGTCCTCGAGCACGGAGCCTTCGCCAATGAAGGAGCGGATGCCGAGCACGCAGTGCTTCAGCTTGGAGTTGGTGAGAATGGATCCGTCGCCGATGACGACGTGATCGATCTCGCAAAGGTTGAGCTTCGACGCCGGCAGATAGCGATCCTGCGTGTAGATCGGCGCGGTGGGCTCGAAGAAGTTGAAGGGCGGCAACGGTTGCGCGAGCGCGAGGTTGGCGTCGAAGAACGCCTTCACGGTGCCGATGTCTTCCCAGTAACCTTGGAAGATGTGCGCGTAGAGGCGCTTCTTGCCGAGGAGGCCGGGGATGACCTCCTTGCCGAAATCGGCCATCGTGTTGTCGAGCGCTTCGGCGAGAACGTCGCGGTTGAAAACGTAGATGCCCATCGAAGCGAGGCAGCTCTTCTCGGCAGGCGGGTTCTTCAGGCGGCCGATGTTGGCATCGCTGAGAACGAAGTTTTCGACGACTTTCGGATCCTTGGGTTTTTCCGCGAACTCGGAGATCTGGAGATCGTCGCCGACGCGCATGACGCCGAGCGCTTCGACCTGCGACGCGGGCACCGGAATCGCGGCGAGCGTGACGTCAGCCTTGTTCGCGACGTGTTCGTCGATGATCTTCCGAAAATCCATCCGGTAGAGCTGGTCGCCGGAGAGGATCATCACGAGGTCGTGCGGCGCGGCGCGGAAATGCAGAAGGTTGCGACGCACGGCGTCGGCGGTGCCTTGATACCAATCGAGGCTCTTCTCGGTTTGCTCGGCCGAGAGAATATCAACAAAGCCGCCGCCGAACGGATCGAAGTGATACGTGCTCTGGATGTGGCGGTGGAGCGACGCGGTGTTGAACTGCGTGAGAATGAAGATGCGGTTGATGCCCGAGTTGATGCAGTTGCTGATCGGGATATCGACGAGGCGATATTTGCCCGCCAGCGGGACAGCCGGCTTGCAGCGCTCTTGAGTGAGGGGGTGAAGGCGAGTGCCTCGGCCGCCGCCCATGATGACGGCGAGCACACGTGTAGATACGCTCATGAGAAAATGTCTTTGAGGGGGATGGACTAAAGCCTTGCTCCACGTTGGGAGCGGGCCGTTGAATTCGCCAAACAAAAAACGGAAAAATATGTGCGGAATCGTTGGCTATGTCGGTAAACAGAAAGCATCTGCGATTATCCTCGAGGGTCTGAAACGCCTCGAATATCGCGGCTATGATTCCGCGGGGGTATGTATCGTCCAAGGTGGACGACTCGAGGTCGCGAAGAAGGTTGGCCGCGTCGAGGGATTGTCAAAAGAGGCCGCGCGTCACCACTTTGTGGGGACGACGGGAATCGGCCACACGCGCTGGGCCACGCACGGTGGCGTGACCGACGCCAACGCTCACCCGCACGTGAGCAGCGATGGACGCATCGCCTTGATCCACAACGGCGTCATCGAGAACTTTGCGAAAATTAAGACCTTCCTCTCCGGCAAGGGCTATACGTTCAAATCCGAGACGGATACGGAAGTTCTCTGCAACCTGATCGCGTATCATTTCGCCAAGGAGCCCCAGGAAAACGACGGACAAAACCGTTTCCTCGAAAGCGTGCGCAAAACGCTGCGTCACGTCGAAGGCACCTACGGCATCGCGGTGCTGTGCGTCGATTTTCCCGACCAGATCGTCGCCGCGCGCAAGGCGTCGCCGCTCATCCTGGGCGTGGGCGATGGCGAATACATCCTCGCTTCCGACGCGTCCGCACTCATCAGCCGCACGCAGAATGTCGTTTACCTGAAGGACGGCGAAATCGTGCACATCACGCCGACGACATTTTCAATCACGACGCTCGATCAGGAGGACGTCTCGCCCGTCGTCGACAAGATCACCTGGACGATCGAAGACGCCGAGCTCAACGGCTACGCGCACTTCATGGAGAAGGAGATTTTCGAGCAGCCGCAGGCGCTCGAGAACTCGATGCGCGGTCGCTTCTCCGAGGACGGCAGCACGGCGCTTTTCGGCGGCCTCAACATCACGGCCGCGGAGTTTCGCCAGATCGATCGCTTCATGTTTTGCGCGTGCGGTTCGGCGTGGCACGCCTGCCTCGTCGCCGAGCACTTGATCGAGCGTTTCGCGCGCGTGCCGGTCGAGGTGGATTACGCGTCGGAGTTTCGCTACCGCAACTCGCCGCTCGACCGCGACACGTTGTTCTTCGTCGTCAGCCAGTCGGGCGAAACGATCGACACGCTCGCCGCGATGCGCGAAGCGAAGCGCAAAGGCTACCGCGTGCTCGCGATCAACAATGTCGTCGGCTCGACGATCGCGCGTGAGGCGGACGGCGGTGTTTATCAGCACGTCGGCCCGGAAATCGGCGTCGCCTCGACGAAGGCATTCACGTCGCAGCTCCTCATCGGCGCGATGATCGCGCTCTACGTGGCGCGTCAGCGCGACATGAGTTTCAGCGATGGCGTGCAATACGTCGAAGCGCTCAAGTCCGCGCCGAATCTCGTGCGCCGCGCGCTCGAGCAGGCGCCGCGCATCAAGGAGATCGCGAAGCGCTACTCACACTACAACGACTTCCTCTTCCTCGGCCGCCTTTCGCTCTTCCCCATCGCGCTCGAGGGCGCGCTCAAGTTGAAGGAGATTTCCTACATCCACGCCGAAGGTTATCCGGCGGCGGAAATGAAACACGGCCCGA